>JGI24422J19971_10001246_pt1 | contig 15388 bp, 13 predicted proteins | sample DeeMarSWOR152_54_FD_19971 | JGI IMG/M metagenome (IMG submission 19971) | reverse complement strand
AAAGCAGATTTACCTCTTCCGGCTTAAAGAGCACTATCAACGACTATTTGACGGCTGCCAGTTGTTGCAGATTGACCTGCCCTATACCATGGACGAGTTGTGCCAGATAACAATGGAAGTGGTAACCAGGTGCGGTTTTCAAGAAGACATATATGTCCGCCCCCTCGCCTATAAGAGCTCTGAGTCCCTCGGGGTGCGCCTTCATGACTTAGATAATGATTTCCTAGTCTTTGCTATTCCCTGGGGACCGTATCTGGATATAGATAAAGCCCGGTGCGTTGTCTCTTCCTGGCGGCGCCCTGATGATAATGTAATTCCCCCCCAGGCTAAGATTACCGGCCTCTATATCAATAATGCCCTGGCCAAAACCGAAGCCATCAGTAACGGCTTTGACGAGGCGATTATGCTGACCTCGGATGGCTATGTCTCCGAAGGCAGTGGTGAGAATATCTTTCTGGTTATAGATGGCAAGCTGGTCACGCCAGCCAGCTATAGTAGTATCCTTACCGGTATTACCCGCAATACGGTAATAGAGCTGGCGCAAAACGAACTGGGGATAGAAACCGTAGAGAGGCAGATTGACCGCAGTGAGCTTTATGGCGCTGACGAGTGCTTCTTTACTGGCACTGCCGCCCATATCACCCCGATAGGTGAGATAGACCACCGCCAGATAGGTAGCGGTGAACCTGGTGAGATAACCAAGAGGTTACAACAAATCTACTTTGAGGTAATAAAAGGTAACAACCCTAAATACCTTGACTGGTGCACTCCGGTCTATAACCAGTAGGCTATTCTTTATCTGAGCCTACCTGCAACGACTTCAACAGGCAAGCGACCCGGCAGCTTTCCTCCAGGGCAGTGGTACACCTGTGGGCTTCCTCAAGCAGTTGACCAACGGCAAAACTACCATGACCATGAACCATAACAATCCGGTGTTGCTTTAATGCCCGGGCAATTATATTAGCCAGCCCCCCGGGTCTTACTTTCATATGCCAGCCCAGAACTGGAACTTGACCTACTATCGACAGAGCCTCAGCATCATTAGGCACAATCTCAGTTTCCACCAACGACAGGGCGATGGCATGAGGCGGGTGAGCGTGAATAACGGCTAACGCCGGCGTTTCCCGATAAATAGCCCGATGGACAGCTAGTTCGATTGAGGCCAGTGGTGTCGACCGGTCATTTTTATGTATTCCGGTCTCTATCAAATCAGGCTCCTGCAAGCAGCTGAGCCGGCTATCACGACGGGTAATAATTAAACGGTCTCCCAGTCTAATACTCAGATTGCCACTATGGGAAGAGACAAGCCCCCGAGTGAAAAGGTCGTGACCTACCGTCTGAAACTGAGCTAGAAGCATAATCCTCTCTTTCTCCCGAGAATCCGCCTCATCCCCCCAGAGGACAACTACACCAACTGCCTGATAACAGCAATAACCCTGCCTTGAATCTCAACATTATCCGGCTCAACATATATCGGCTGCATCTGGCTATTGGCCGGCTGAAGTCGAACCCGCCCCGGCTCAGCATAGAATTTCTTCAGCGTAGCCTCTTTTTCCGCCTTAAGCCATATGGCTGCCATTTCCCCATTCTCCACCGAATTCACATACTCCATCAATACCACATCACCATCATTAACCAGAGCATCCACCATTGATGAGCCCTTTACCTTCAAAGCATAGACCCCTTCCCTGCCCCGGGTCAAATCTTTAGTCACCTCAAGGGTCTCCGAAGAGGCAGTAATATCCCAGGTATCGGCAGTAGGCACTGGTATTGGCTCACCAGCCGCTATCTGACCAATAACAGGCACCTGAAGTTGACCCTCTGGCGCTGGAGACCGGGTAACTAACTCAATACCACGCGACACCTCACGATGGCGGCGAATATATCCCTTCTTTTCCAGTATATTCAGGTTATAGTCCACCACCGATGTCGAGCTAATCCCGCATCCGGTTACTATATCCCTGATGGTAGGGGGATAACCCCTATCCCCCCAAAAACGGTGAATAAAATTGTTGATTTGCTCCTGCTTAGACGACAGTACTTCCACCTCTCCCCCTAAAAAACTAATTCAGGTTGGGCGAACATCTGTTCTATAAAACTTTATACAAAAATAAGGCTTTTGTCAACCCCCGAATCAAATCATTCCGCCGAAGACGAAGCCTGAGCCTCATTTAGCTTCTTCATTAACCTTGATTTGCGTCGGGCGGCATTATTGGGATGGATAACCCCCTTCTCAGCCGCTTTGTCCAGAGAACTGATAGCAACCAGTACCGCCTCCTGAGCCGACTCCAGCTCACCGGAGAAGATGAGCTTCTCGGCTTTGGTTATGTTAGTTTTACACTGGCTACGAATAGACTTGTTTCTCAGTCGCTTTCTTTCGGTTACACGTACCTGCTTTTGAGCTGATTTAGTCGCTGGCAATATCTGCCTCCTTCCCTCAGGTTGAGGGGCTGGTTTTTACCGTCGCCTCATCCCCCACCCTGGCCACACTTATCACCCCTCGAACCCCTTCAATTCTGCCTAAGAGCCGGCTTAACTGAGCCAGACCCTTCGTCTCTAACGTAAGGTATTCAGTAACAGTATTGTTATCATGGTGAATGGAGTTCATGGCGGCAATATTAATCTTTTCCTCAGCCACAATGGTGGTGATATCACGAATCAGCCCTACCCTGTCCCAGGCTTCAACCTGAATACCGACCGGATACATGTCAGCCGTCCGCCCCCACTCCACTGGAATCAACCTCTCCTTCTCGTCCTCATGAATTATATTATAACAATCCTGACGATGGATTGACACGCCCCGGCTACGAGTAACATAGCCGATAATCCTATCCCCAGGCACAGGATGACAGCACTCGGCTAACCGGGTAACCATATTCCCAACACCTAACACCTTAATCGCTGATACCGGTGGCGGGGGTGGTGGAGCCCCGGCGGCTTCCTTAGGTCGCTCCTCCTGGGCAGCCAGCTTTAAGGCAACCTGATGGGTAGTAACCCCACCGTAACCGATAGCGGCCAGAAAATCATCCAAACTATCATATTTAAATAGCTTAGCCAGCTCCTCCCGCTGACTGAGTTTTATCCCCAGCCGCCTCATCTCCTTCTCCAAAAGCTCCCGACCACGCTCGATATTTTCCGCCCGTTCCTGCCGCTTAAACCACTGCCTTATCTTTTCCCTGGCGTGAGAGGTTTTGACAAAGCCCAACTGAGGACTCAGCCAATCTCGGCTCGGTCCCTTATCCCCCTTAGCCGCCATGATTTCAACCACATCACCATTTTTAAGCTGATAACTCAGAGTCACCAGCCTGCCGTTTACCTTAGCTCCGATACACCGGTGCCCCAGCTCAGTATGGACCCGATAGGCAAAATCAAGGGGGGTGGAACCCTTGGGCAAATCCTTTATCTCCCCTTTAGGCGTGAAAACAAAAACCTGGTCAATAAATATATCGGTTTTAACCGATTCCAAGAACTCTTCAGCCCCGCTGAGCTCCCGGTGCCACTCAACTAACTGGCGTAGCCAGCTTATCCTTTCCTCAAAGCGTATATCCTTCTCTTCACCCTCCTTATAACGCCAGTGAGCCGCTACCCCGTATTCAGCAATATGATGCATGTCATGAGTGCGAATCTGTATTTCCAGAGGGGTGGCACCATACATTACTACAGTATGTAACGACTGATACCCGTTTGGCTTGGGGTTGGCAATAAAGTCGTCAAACTCCTCGGGCAAAGGACGCCACAGACTATGAATAACACCTACCGCCGCATAACAATCGGGCACAGTACCAACCAGTACCCGAAAGGCAAGAAGGTCATGGATATCATCAAAGTCCATGCCCAGGGCAAAATATTTTTCCATTTTCTGGTATATGCTGTAGATATGCTTGGGCCTGCCCGAAACCTCAGCCTTGATACCTACCCTATCAAACTCCCCGCCCAAAATCTGAATTATCCTGGCGACGAAGTCCTCACGCTGAGTGCGCCGGGCAGCAATCAGCCGGGCAATCTGGCGATACTTCCTCGGCTCTAAATAGCGAACGGCTAAATCCTCTAATTGCCACTTCAGTTCCCATATCCCCAAACGATGAGCTAAGGGAGCATATATGTCTAAAGTCTCCTGGGCAATGCTACGCCGTTTCTCCGCTGACAGGGCATCCAGGGTACGCATATTATGCAGCCTGTCAGCTAGCTTGATAAACACCACCCGCAGGTCCTCAGCCATAGCCACCAGCATCTTTCTCAGGTTCTCCACCTGCAGCTCGCTGGTTACCACACCCTCTCCTGACCAGGCAACCTTGCCCAGTTTAGTGGTGCCATCAACTAGCTTGGCTACCTCTGGACCAAACTTGGCCTCAATCTCCGAAATAGCTATCCCACAATTCTCGGGGACATCGTGCAGCAAGGCTGCGGCTAAAGAGCTGGCGTCAAGCTGAAGTTCAGCCAGGGTCAAAGCCACCTGTAACGGGTGCTCCAAATAGGGCTCACCCGATTTACGCACCTGCCCTTTATGTGCCTGGGCCGCAAAATTATACGCCTCTCCCACCAGAGCTATCTTCTCCGGCTGAAGATATTCCTGAGCCTTACCTATAAGCTGACTAAAGCTCTTCACCCGCCTCACCAGTGGTTAAGATTATATTTTAAGTATAACGCAGTGAGGTAAATTTGTGCAAAATCTAATAATGGTTATCTACCTCACCCCCTTAATCCCCCTCTCCATGATATGGATATGTAATTCCTTGCATAAGGGGGAGATTTGTTTTTAGAGGAGCTAACGCCCCTCTAATACTCCCCTTTTGATATTTATTAACCCACCCCCCCTAGGTTTTGAAGGGGCTGCGCCCCTTCAAGCTTCCCCTCTTAATATAGGGAGGGGAAATTGATTATATAAGGGGGGCTTCGCCTCCTTTGACCCTCCATGATATGGATATGTAATTCCTTGCATAAGGGGGAGAGATTTTAGAGAGGGGCTTCGCCCCTCTCTTACCTACACTCCCCCCTTCCCTTAATAAGGGAAGGGGGGTCAGGGGGGATGGGTTACTAAATAATCTGCCTTTACAAATCAACGGCTAATACTGTATCCTAGCTTAAAGCACCCAGAAAAATCTTCGATTTTCCTGGGAACCCGCTAAAGAGGAGGATAGGTTGTATCGGGCACCACGCGGGACTTCGGATATTCTACCTAACGAGCAACCATACTGGCGCTATATAGAGCAAAAGGTGGTTAACATCTGTCAGCTCTACGGCTATGAGCGCATTGATGTCCCTGCCTTTGAGGACACCGGGCTTTTCTCCCGCAGTATCGGCGAAGAGACCGATATCGTCCAGAAGGAAATGTACACCTTTGAAGATAGAGGGGGCAATAAAATAACCCTGAGACCAGAGGGCACGGCGCCAGTGTGCCGGGCCTACCTGGAACACGGGATGCATAACCTGCCCCAGCCAGTAAAGCTGTATTATATTGGCTCCATTTTCCGATATGAACGACCCCAGGCCGGCAGATACCGGCAGCACTACCAGTTCGGCTATGAGGCTATCGGGGACGACGACCCTGCCCTTGACGCCGAAGTCATTGATATGGCCTGGCAATTCTTTGCCTGGCTAGACCTGCGCCACCTATCACTAGTCCTGAACAGCATCGGTTGTAAACAGTGTCGACCTGGATACCTAGCTGCCCTGAAGAGTTACTACGCTAACTATACTCATGACCTGTGCTCAGACTGCAAAACGCGGCTGAAGAGGAATCCGCTCCGCCTCCTTGACTGTAAAAAGCCGGTATGCCAGCCAATAGCTGATTCCGCCCCGAAGAGCACCGACTACCTCTGCCCCCGGTGTGATGAGCACTTCAACCGACTAAAGAGATACCTGGGCTTGCTTGAAATCCCCTTTGCCCTAAACCACCGCCTGGTCCGGGGGCTGGACTACTATACCCGGACGGTGTTTGAGATTCAGCCTGAGGCCGAAGGCGCCCAGAGCACCCTCGGTGGCGGCGGACGGTACGATGACCTGATTGAGGAACTGGGAGGTAAGCCTACCCCGGCCATCGGCTTCGCCGCCGGCATAGAGCGCATAATCTTAAACCTAAAGCAGCAAGGGGTCCCCATCCCCACCCTGCCCCGACCCCAGGTTTTCATTGCCTATATCGGCGATGACGCCAGGGATGGGGCAATAAAGCTGGCCGCCAGGCTGAGAAAAAGCGGTATCGGCGTAATAGAAGCCGTGGGCGACAAGAGCCTGAAAGCTCAGCTAAGACAGGCCAACACCTTGGGGGTTCGTCACGCGGTAATCATCGGCGACCAGGAAGTAAAAACCGGCACCGTCATCCTCCGAAATATGACCACCTCCGAGCAAAAAACCATCCCGGCTACCGAGCTAGAAGAGTTGCTGCGATAACCACCCCCAACAGCTTCACTTCATAGCTGAATTGTGATATAATATTATAATGCGTGGGTTGTTAGATTTAACCTCTTCTCTTATAGCTAGAAGCTACCTCGGTCTTACTATCTCTTCAACACTCCCGCCCCTTTATTTTTTGCCCTCACTAAGACGGTAAACATTAACTATGACCCAGAATACTGAGCGAGTAAATAACGAGTATACCGCCGAGGCTATCCAGGTACTGGGCGGGAGGGAGGCGGTGCGCCGGCGACCGGGGATGTATATCGGCAGCACTGACCAGCGCGGACTGCACCATCTGGTCTATGAAATTATCTATAACAGCATTGATGAAGCCATGGCTGGCTGCTGCACCAAAATTGAGGCTGTTATTCAACCCGACAATACCGTCAGGGTCGAGGACAACGGGCGGGGCATTCCGGTAGAGATTCACCCCGCCACCAAGACCTCAGCCCTGGAGACGGTAATGACTCAGTTGCACGCCGGGGCAAAATTTGGCGGTAAGACCTACCAGGTATCAGGTGGTCTGCATGGGGTCGGGGCTTCAGTAGTCAACGCCCTCTGCTCCTGGCTCAGGGTCAATGTCAGGCGGAATGGCAAGCTCTACCAACAGGACTATAGGCAAGGCATACCCCAGGGAGATGTGGCACCGGTCGGTGAAGCCAAGGGTACCGGCACTATCATTACCTTCCTCGCTGATGAGGAGATATTCAGCAAGGTCAGCTATGATTTTAATGCCCTCAGCCAGCGAGTCCGGGAAATGGCCTACCTCAATAGCGGGCTGGAAATATGCCTCAGGGATGAACAGAGAGAACTGGAGAAGACCTTCTACTTTGAAGGCGGCATTACCAGCTTCGTCGGCTACCTTAACCGAAATCGGGAAGTCCGCCACCGCCAACCTATCTATATCTCTAAACTGATAGATAGCACTATAATTGAGGCCGCCCTTCAGTATAACGATGGCTTTGCCGAGTCCACCTTTAGCTTCGCTAACTGTGTTAATACCACCGATGGAGGTACCCACCTGACCGGCTTCCGCTCAGCACTAACCCGGGTGCTTAATGACTATGCCCGCAAGAACAAGTTTATCAAAGAAGAGGAACCCAACCTGATAGGTGATGATGTCAGGGAAGGGCTTACCGCCATTATCAGTGTTAAGCTCGCCGAACCACAGTTTGAAGGCCAGACTAAAGCCAGGCTGGGCAATCCTGAGGTCAAAAGCGTGGTCGAGAGCGCCGTCGGCGAGGGTCTATCCCTCTACCTTGAGGAACACCCCGATGATGCCAAAAAGATTATAGATAAGTGCCTCACCGCTGCCCGAGCCAGAGAAGCCGCCAGAAAGGCCCGCGATTTAATTATCAAGAAGAGCACCCTGGATACCGCCACCCTGCCCGGGAAACTGGCTGATTGCTCCGAGAAAGACCCGTCCTACCGTGAACTATACCTGGTCGAGGGCGACTCAGCCGGCGGTTCCGCTAAGCAGGGACGGAATCGTCGCTTTCAGGCTATCTTGCCCCTGCGGGGCAAAATCCTCAATGTGGAAAAGGCACGCTTAGATAAGATGCTGGCTCATGAAGAAATCCGCGCCATCATTACTGCTCTTGGCGCTGGCATAGACGATGACTTTGACCTATCCAAGCTCCGTTATAACCGGGTCATTATAATGACTGACGCTGATGTTGATGGCTCCCACATCCGCACCCTGCTTTTGACCTTCTTCTTCCGCCATATGGTCGAGCTGATTAACCATGAGCACCTGTTCATTGCCCAGCCACCCCTATACCGGATTAAAACCAGCAAGCTGGAGCACTGGGTTTACTCTGACCAGGAAAAGGAAGAGGTATTGGCTAAGCTAAAGGGGACTAAAAAGGTTGATGTCCAGCGGTACAAGGGCCTGGGGGAGATGACTGCCGAGCAACTATGGCAAACGACTATGAATCCGGTTACCCGCACCCTGCTTGCCGTCAATTTGGAAGACGCCGCCAAAGCCGACCACACCTTCCACGTCTTAATGGGTGGAGAAGTCCCGCCCCGCAAAGCCTTCATCCAGGCCCACGCCACCAGCGTCCGCAATTTGGATATTTAATGGCTGACGCTTAACAGGGCGGTGAAATCATAGCCTTCTTGCTTCAGTCTATCGCTGCCGCCTTCGCCGCGGTCAACCAGCACTATAACCTTCACCACCCGGCACTTAGCCGCCTTCACCGCCTCTACCGCCTTAAGTATCGAGCCCCCGGTGGTCAGCACATCATCAACTATCGCCACCCTGGAGCCTGCCTTGAGATGCCCCTCAATCTGCCGCATCGTTCCGTGCTCCTTGGTTACCTCCCTGACGATGAAAGCCGGAATCGGCTTCCCCTCCAGCTGGCTGACCAGGGCGACTGCAGTTACCATAGGGTAAGCCCCCGTTGCCACCCCGCCGATGGCATCAACCCCGGTCTTAACCAGCTCATCAAATATCGCCTTGCCCACCAGGTAGGCGCCTTCCGGGGACAGGGTTATCTTTTTGCCATCAATGTAATAATTGCTCTTCCTCCCCGAGGTGAGGGTGAATTCACCGGTCAGGAAAGCCCCGACCTCACCGGCAATCTCCCTGATTCTCCTGGTGCCCTCGGTATCCAACCCCAATTCCAGACTAGGATGTGTCTCCATAATTAACCTCCTGGCTAAGGTCTAGGCTGTAGTGTATAGCCCCTGTTCCCGAATATATTTACCTACCGGCGCAGGGACAAGGTGGCTGATGGGCAGCCCGTGGGCCACCCGGTCTCTGATTGCCGAGGCAGTGATATCTACCTCTGGTGCGTCAAGCAATATAACCCTCTTGGCTAACCCGGGGATTGCCGCTTCCATAGACTTAAGGTCGGGAAGTGAATAGCCTACTCTGGGGACAGCCGCCAGGTAACACATTTTAATCAGCCGTTCTGGCTCCCGCCACTTAGGCAGCTCGGCTAAACAGTCCCAGCCTAAAATGAAAAACAGCTCACTCCCAGCCCCAAGCTGACCCCTTAGTTCGGCAATGGTATCAACGGTATAAGACGGACCACCCCGCTCAATCTCCATGGTTGACAGTTTGCAGTAGGGCTTATCGCCAATAGCCAGGCGCACCATGTGGACGCGGTGCTCCGCCTCCGAAATAGGAGTATTCAACCTGAGCCAGGGCAGACCGGCCGGGACAAAGAGGACCTCAGCCAGGTTTAGCCTGACCCTGGTCTCCTCGGCAACCATAAGGTGCCCGTTATGAATCGGGTCAAACGTCCCCCCGAGTACACCTATATTCATCCTGCTACCACTCCCATTCTAAATTCCCGCAGCGGACCTTATCCCCGGGCTTAACCCCGGCCTTGGCTAAAGCCTTGCTCACCCCCAGCCGGGTAAACTGCCGTCTAATCTGCCGGCGTACTTCAGGGCTGGACACATCTGTCCCGGCCACGATGCGCTCCAGTTCGGGAGCGACCACGACAAAGGTATCACCTTCCCTATGCACACTGGGACCAGCCACCACAGGCTGAGGGTGAAAGACCTTCCTGACAATCTTCCCCCCACCTCCCCTCTCAACAGTAACCCGGCTTGCCATCGCCATCGCCTCAGCCATAAGCTCGGCAACTCCCTCCCCGGTGGCGGCGGAAATGAAACGGGGTGAGGCGGCAACAGCACTAAAGGCATCCTTAATCTCAGCTAACTGAGCCTGGACCTGGGGCAAATCAATCTTATTAACTGCCACCAGCTGGGGCTTCTGGGCCAGAGCCGAATCATATAAGCTGAGCTCATTATTGACCTGTATCATATCTGCCACCGGCGACGCCGAGCTACCATCTACCAGGTGAATAAGTATCTTGGTCCGGGTAACATGGCGCAGGAAATCATGTCCCAGACCACGACCAAGGTGGGCGCCGTCTATTAACCCTGGAATCTCAGCCACGACCAGGCTTCGTTGGTCAACTTCAACCAGACCCAGAATAGGCTCACGGGTGGTGAAGGGATAACTGGCTATTTTAGGCCTAGCGGCGGAACAGGCAGCCAGTAACGTAGACTTACCCACATTAGGATACCCAATAATACCAACATCGGCGATAAGCCTCAACTCCAATATTACCGCATTCTCCTCCCCAGCCTCCCCCCGCTGAGCAATCTGTGGGGCTTGATTAGTCGACGAAACAAAATGAGTATTGCCCAAACCTCCCTTCCCACCCCTGGCTATTACCGCCTGCTGACCGGGCTCCTCCAAATCAGCGATAACGGCATCACCACCGACCTGCGCCTTATATAAGACCACAGTCCCTACCGGGACGGTTAATATCAGGTTCTTCCCCTTCTTACCGTGTTTCTTTTTACTCTTACCACTATCACCATCGGCGGCTCTATAGAATCGTCTTCGCTCCAAGGCGCGCAGACTGGTAACACTATCATCAGCCAGTATCACTACATCACCTCCACCACCGCCATCTCCGCCATCAGGACCACCGAAAGGAACAAACTTCTCCTGGCGGAAGCTTACTACTCCGTTCCCCCCGGCACCAGCCTTCACCTTTATTTCTACCCGGTCATACATTATTTGGCCTACTGTTTGACTTATTACTATAATTATAAATTATATTTGTCTCAAGATATACTCATTGATTAATAATAATTATAATGGTAGTTAAGGTATTTATAGTAGGGGGCAATTTCAGGCAGGACAAAAGTTGGGTTCCTTAATTTGTGACCTATCAGCCAGGAAGATATATAAAACTTATATTTTTACGAAGGTTGCTGTTTATAGTTCACTTATAAAATTATTAATGGAAACAAAAAATTTTGGACTATAGATTTTGCCGGATATCCAGGATTTTTTGGCGCAGAAAAGCATTGCTACTGATAGTATTGTCTATTTTGTCACAAGCCGAGCTAACGGTTATAGGTTCTCTCCCCCCCAACTCCCGGCCAATTTGAGCCAGGGAGCTATTGGTTTCCTGCCGGATAAGATACATGGCTACCTGTCGAGCTAAAGCAGTTTCCTTGTCCCTTTTCCGGCTCTTTAGGTCTTCAATGGCGAGGTGGAAACTGTTAGCTACAGCTTCTATCACCAGCGCCGGAGTGATAGAAGCACCCGGGGGACGTTTAGCGGCTATATCCTCAAGCGCCTGGGCGGCTATCTCAGGGGTAATTAAAGCTTTAAGCAGCTTGGCGTAAGCAATTACCCGGTTCAGGCTACCTTCCAGCTCCCTTATGTTTTGCTGAATCCGCTGAGCAATAAACTCCAGCACGTCTAAAGTAATACCCTGCCCCTTCTGTTTAGCCTTAGCCTGTAGAATAGCCAGGCGTGTTTCAAAGTCAGGCGGCTGGATATGAACAATTAACCCCCACTCAAAACGGGAGCATAGCCTCGCCTCAACCGGGGTATAGTCTCGCCGCTTGGTTTTACCTGCAGGCATAGCTTTCGGGGAGCAGTCACTGGTGATAACCATCTGGCGGTTATTGTTGTGTAGCTCATTAAAGGTGTGGAAGAAGCTCTCTTCGGTCTGCTCCTTGCCGGTGATGAAGTGGATATCATCAATCAGCAGCATATCAAGGCTTCTATATTTATTACGGAACCCCTCTGTTTTTCTTTCTTGAATAGCCTTGATAAACTCGTTGGTAAACTGCTCACTGCTAACATAAAGCACTTGAATATGGTTAGCTAGAGCGGCATGACCGATAGCCTGGAGCAAATGGGTTTTGCCTAACCCCGGACCTCCGTATATGAATAGCGGATTATGGCTATGTCCCGGGTTTTCGGCTACTCCGAGAGCAGCGGCATAGGCTAAACGATTACAGCTACCGGTAACGAAGGAATCAAAGGTGTATTTGGGGTTGAACCTGGGGCCGGGTTCTTCTCGGGCACTATAGCTACCCGATGAATTTTGATGTCTGGAGTTTACCTGGAAGAGGACTTTGGTATCATGGCCGGTAAGACCAATAAGTGTTTTCTCAATCAAAGAGCGCTGGTTCTTATCTAAATATTCAGCGACGAAGGCATTGGGTACACCGACGACAAACTGACTATCTTGGTAACTTAGCCCTACCGTTTTTTCCAGCCAGGTCCGGTAGTTTGGCTTGTTGACTTGGATTTGCAGTTCACCTAGGGCGGTTTCCCAGATTTGTTGCGCCGATCTTTCCAATTAAACTCCTTTCGTCAAGCTCAAACACATTCCATCTGGTGGCTGGGAACCGTAGGGGCTTAGGTGGGGCATGGGGGAGGAATTAAAGCGGCGATGTTGAAATACTACCAAGGGTCTTTGCCTGATGGCAAAAGTTTTAGCGCTGGTTGCTGCCCATTTTTAGTGCCCATTTTCCCTTAAAAGGTCGGTCAGACTTTTTTATTTACCTATTATCTCCCGCATAGATACAAGATGCCAATAGTCCAAATTTTTCCTGAATTGTCCGCATTTGACTCTTAATTTATCCCATAATATAATACACGGGTATATGCCAACTGGCAAATCTGGTGACAGTAATTGCTGGGCATTTTTAGCTCCCGTTTCCCCTTGCCAGGTCGGTCAGACTTTGTTGTTTGTCCAATATTTCGGTTATAGATTGGCAAGGTAAGAGTTGTTAGAAAATTTTTTTGATGTTAAGATTTAGCCATAGGAGGCTTAACTTGCGAGTTATTTTTATGGGTAGCCCTGAGTTCGCCGTTCTGCCTCTGGAGCACCTTATTCTTAACCACTATCAGGTGGCGGCTGTTTATACTCAGCCGGATAAACCGGGGGGGAGGGGGCGTTCCCTGGTTTCTACCCCGGTAAAAAGGGCAGCCGTAGCCCACCAGCTACCGGTAATACAGCCAGCTAGCTTGAAGGATGCCGAGGCTGTAGCCCAGCTAGCTGACTTTCACCCTGATATTATAGTGGTGGCGGCCTTCGGGCAAATTCTGCCCCAGTCGGTTTTAGACATCCCCGGTCACGGGTGTATTAATCTTCACCCATCCCTGTTACCCAGATTTAGAGGCGCCTCACCCGTAGCCTCGACTATTTTAGCCGGTGATGACTTTACCGGGGTTAGTGTTATGCTGATGGACAAGGGATTAGATACCGGTCCGGTATTAGCCAGGGCACAGATTCCTATCTCGGCGCAGGATACCACGGGCTCACTTACCGCTAAGCTGTCCTTGATAGCCGCTCAGCTACTGCTGGAAGTTTTACCCCACTGGTTAAAGGGCGAGCTCACCCCCCAGCCTCAGAATGAAGCCGAAGCTACCAATTCTGTCCCCATCTCCAAGCCGGAGGGTAAGATTGATTGGCATCTACCAGCTATCGACATATGGCGGCGGGTGCGTGCCTTCCATCCCTGGCCGGGGTGTTATACCACTTGGCAGGGAAAACAGCTTAAGATTATTGAGGCGGTGCCTCTACCCGGGGAAGGGACCCCTGACATAGGGCAGGTGATAGCCATGGCGGGGACCAAGGCTGCCTTCGGCGTCGGTACCGGTAGTGGCATTTTAGGGGTGTTAACGCTCCAGATGGAGGGGAAGCGAGCTATGCCGGCTGCCGACTTTTTGAAAGGGCAGAGGCAGTTCATTGGCACCATACTACAATAATTTGAATTCGGGAGGTTATTTTGTCTTTACCTAAGAACTTGAGCCAGTTTGCTACCCTGGTAGATATTATTGCCCGGTTACGGGCCCCTGACGGCTGTCCCTGGGACCGAAAGCAGACCCATGCCTCGCTGCGGGAAAACCTGTTGCAGGAGTGCTACGAGGTATTGGAGGCTCTGGATAAGGAGGACTCGGCTAAGCTTTGTGACGAGCTGGGCGACCTGCTGATGCAGATTGTCCTCCATACCCAGATTGCCACTGAAGCCGGGGAATTTGAGCTGGGGGACGTATTAAAGAGCATCAATACCAAGCTGATTCATCGCCACCCCCATGTCTTTGGCTCGCTGAAGGTGAAGGATGCCGAGGAGGTGGCAGTTAACTGGGAGGCTTTAAAGCGAGAGGAGAGGGAGACCGACGCCTCCATCCTGGCCAGCGTACCCAAGCCAATGCCGGCGTTAGGTTATAGTCAGGAGATTCAGCGGCGGGTGGCCCAGCTTGGCTTTGACTGGGAAGATATTGAGGGTGTAATTGATAAGCTGGCTGAGGAGGTTGAGGAATTTAAGCGAGCCAGCAGCCAGCAGAAAGCCCAGGAGTTTGGCGATTTGCTATTTACCCTGGCTAACATTGCCCGCCGGTTGGGGATTGACCTGGAGTCAGCCCTCAGGCAGGCAAACCAGAAGTTTTATAAGCGCTTTGCCTATATGGAAGACGCCTGCCGCCGGCGCGGGCTAAACCTTGGTGAGCTATCCTTTGCTGAGCAAAACGCCCTCTGGGAGGAAGCCAAGAAGAAGGTGAAGGGTAAAGCCCAGTTGAAGTAATAATACCTTACAAGGAGGAAGCTATGAGTGAGCAGTTAAAGAGGGTTATGCAAGAAGTGTCGAACGATGGCATTGTCTTTGGGCCTATCTTCAAGGATTTTGCTACAGCGGAAAAGTTTTACAAGCGATTGCCTTACTATGATTCTAAATCAGATAGCCTTAGGCCAAAAACGCATCTCTATGTCATCCCAGGCGTTTTTAATGAAAATGAAAAATGGACCGTAGTTATTACTGGTGGGGCTCTGAGCGTGAAGGAGAAGCAAAAGGTCTTCGATTTATGGAAAAAGTATAAGCCTCTCGATAGTTCCTTCATTGCCGGAGTATAGTTGACATAAAAGCAAGTATGGAAAGAGACGAGCAAAGTGGGGGGTGGGGTAATGGTCGGGGTGAGAGGATTTGAACCTCCGACCTCAGCGTCCCGAACGCTGCGCGCTACCAAGCTGCGCTACACCCCGCAATCATTATTATAGGCAGATTTGCCCTCTCCTATCAAGGGTAGATGGGAGGGGCAAAGTCCCTCCAAAGGTAATCCCCCCCTCCTTTGAGGGGGAAATTTGGGGGAGAAAATATTAAGATATATATTAAGATATTAAGAGGAGTTAAAGAGGGGCAAAGCCCCTCTTCAGAAAAA
>JGI24422J19971_10001245_pt1 | contig 15409 bp, 14 predicted proteins | sample DeeMarSWOR152_54_FD_19971 | JGI IMG/M metagenome (IMG submission 19971) | reverse complement strand
TTTATGGTCCCGCTCTGGAAAACTCCTACCTTGAACCCTCTCTCATACATCGTCTCATTCATGACCACATGACTTGTGTCAAGCCCTATGTCCCCACCAGTATCGTGAGCGTCGTCGAAAAGAATCCTAGAACTAACATCGCTGAAACTAAGCTCTCCAGCTGTCCATTCTATTATTCTGGATAGAGTTGTGTTAGATATTTGGTATGTTGGTATAACGCTCATAGCACTGTTTGCTGTGTGGATGGCGATCTTTCCTAAACCGTGGATCAGTACAAGGAGGGTCGGATAACCTGTAGTATCATCTTGTGCAAGTTCTAAATAATGGTCAGTGTCATAAGAAGTAATTTCATCCGTTCCACCAGGCATATCCGCGTCTGTCAAACCTTCTGTAATAGGGTGTCCTGAAAATACGACTTCACCATCAAAAGCCATGCTTTCGTCAAATGTCACGGTATAAGGTAAGAGCGAGGGGGAACTCGGCGTATCTGGGTTTGGTTGTTCTACTACTAATCCGCCGCCTTGACTAACGTAAGTTCTGAAGTCTAAGTAAGCAGCATCAAAGGCTGAAGGGTCAGAATAATCATTATCATACCAAGCTGATGGAAGATATACAACATCATACTGTGAAAAGTTTCCAATGTTGAGTTCTGTTTGGCTTATATTATCTACGGTGAATCCGAGCTGAGTAAGTCTCGCATAAATCTCATCATATAAAGAATATGTGGTTTCAACAAGTCCTACCGATGTAGGTGCTCGGGTTTCAACTACCAATTCGTTTTCTGATTCTTTCACAGAATCCTGGCTTGAAACAGAAACGTTGACAGAAGCAAGCATCAAGATAGCGATGAAAAACACAGAAACAAAGAAAATGCTTTTTCCAAAATTCATGTTTTTCATTTGCTTCACCATTTACGTTTTTATTACTTACTCCATAAAATCATTAATTAAGATTTTTAATAAAAATAATAACAAAAAACCCTAACTAAATATTAAAAAAGGAGAATTAACAAAAAAACATTCTCCCTCATACATTAACGTATTAAAAATCAGATAATTAATATTGAACATAATCTACAAAAGTAACTATCATAAATTTTCTCAACTAGTAGATTTTGTTTATAAAGACCATTACTATGAAACAAACCCCTTATTTAAAATTATAAAAAGGAGCAAAAGACGCACCAATATTAAAAAAACCCATATCGATGAGAAAAACTAAAAAAGATGCAAATGTTAAAACTATTATAAAATCTGTCTCTTTTTATGTTTTCGCTCTCTTTTTAAGGGCTTGATTTTTCCAGAGACCTCATCTTTCTTCATTATACCCTTAAAAATTGCGTCAAAACAGGAGTAACTCTTGAAAATCTCAGGGTGGTGAATTCACAATTTGGGAAAAAAGGGTTTTCGACCGCCTAAAACTCATAAAAGCAAAAAATCGGAAAATTTGAAAAGAAAAAGAAAGAACGCAAAAAACCTGTGAAAAACCTAAAACCTAAACAGTTTTACAACAGGCTTAACTCGAGAAAGCGCAAAAGAAACCCTAGAAAAAATAAAATCGAGGAAAAAAAGAAACAGAAAAACCTTATATTTAAATAAAAAGTTGCTAATTCTGGAACTTCTTATCGGGTTACTTTATCTTCTATAAACCCCCTAAAATGAAGTTATACAGCTTTTCAGTTTTTTTGAAGTCGGGTTACTTTAACTTCCATAAACCCCATATAATAAAGTTAAACAGGTTTTCAATTTTTAAGTAAGTAATATAAAGCATTTTCTAGATAGAAGGAAAAAATTTTAGTCGCTACAAAATATCTATTTTTTTCATCAATTGGGAAAACCTTTACATCCTTCCCTCGTGAAGTACTTAATTTTTCTTTTTCTCTATCTTCTCTAATGCCACTCGAGCGGCGGTTTTAATATTCATAGGACTACGCTTACAGGTTTGGCGAAGAGGTCCAACTGCCCTCTCATCCCCTATCTCGCCGAGTGCCCATGCTGCTTTTTCTACAACTTTATCGTCTCTATCTTTTAAAGCCTTAATCAGTGGTTCTACTGCCAGTTTTCCGAATCGAACTAGTTCGTCCCACTGTTTTTTCGCAAATAAGTAGTGGACTTTTTCCGTGTCGTCTCCAGGTTTCCCCCCTAGTTTGTCAAGAGCCTCTGCTGATTGCCTTCGGACTGGAGCAGAATCATCTTTTAGAGCTTGGGTGAGGTGTTCTACTGCCCTCTCATCCCCTATCTCGCCGAGAGCCCACGCTGCATCGCTTCCTTCAGGCCACTTTGATAGATGTTCTATTAGGGGTTCTACTGCCCTTGGGTCCTTGATCATCCCCAAAGCTTCTGCTGCTCTAGTTCGGACATTTGTTTCTGAATCATCTAAAGCTTGGATCAAGGGTTCAACTGCTTTCTTAGCCCTCATCTTTCCAAGGGCTTCTATTGCTTCATGGTGAAAATATCCATCATGCCAAAGTGGTGAAACAAGTTCCCCTTTCACCATACGGATGAGAGGTTCAACCGCCCTTGTATCACCTATCTCGAAAAGAGCCATCATTGCATTCATTCGAACTCTTTCATCTTCATCTTCTAAAGCTTTTATGAGATGATCAGCAGCCTTTTTATCCCTCATTTTTCCAAGAGTTTCTGCAGCTTTCCATCTAACTTCGCCATTTTCATCATTCAAAGCTTTTAGTAGGGGTTCAAAAGCCCTCTTGTCTCCTATATTTTGAAGGGCTCTTACTGCTTGCCATCGAACATAGAACTCTTTGTGATTTAATAATTTGATAAGAGGTTCAACTGCTGGTTTTCCTATCCTTGCAAGGGCATCTGATGCTGCTACTTGAATATTACCGTCTGTAGTTTTAAAAACTTTAATCAGAGGCGCAATTGCTTTCGGACCCCTAATATGGCTAAGAGCCCATCTTAGACTGTTTAAAAATCTTTCAAGATCATCATCAAATCCACCGACTAACTCTAAATTTTCCTCAACTTCCTTCATCGTTTTAACAAGAGGATCAATAGCCCTCGGATCTCCTATTTCTCCGAGGTTTTTTGCCGCTTTCACCCGAAGTTCGAACTTACCTTCTCTTAAAACCTTGATTAATTCCTCTACTTTTTCAGATGGATCATTTTTCCTTTTAGCTGAGTTATCTTTAGATTTACCCATGNATAAAACCCCTAAAAAACGAAAGATTACACATAACGAATGTAATGTTTTAGTTTTTCCTCAAGTATCATTATCATCAATATTTGGAAATGATTTTTATTAATTTCCAGAAAACTGTTTGTGTTACTTACTTAAAAACTGAAAAGCTGTATAACTTTATTTTAGGGGGTTTATAGGGGTTCAAGTAACCTGGCTTCAAAAAAACTGAAAAGCTGTATAGCTTTATTTTAGGGGGTTTATGTAAGTTGAAGTAACCCGGAAAGATATTCCAGAAAAACCCCAGAAAACTGGGTCGAAGGTCGAAAAATGTCGACATAAAAAAGCTACAAAAGACGATTTACGGTTATTATTCATGAGCTACATTGCTAAGAATGATGATCTTGTTTCTGTGCAAGCTAGGAAACATTTGCCTTTTGGTTGGGGAGGAACACTTAAAGCCGGTGGCGGTTGGTCTGGCGCAATTCTCAGAGCGTTAGAAATCTTATCGAAAGCAGGGGTTTACATAGACGAATAAACTCAACCGTTTTCGGGAATAGTTTTTGATATCTGCGGATCTTTTTACTAAATCATTTTAGTAGGATTAATTCGTATAATTAATTGTAGAAGGAAGTCTTACTCCCGACGGGCTTTGGAGGGAGAAAATTGGTTGATAACGAGTATAAAGATAAAAGTGAAATCTACAAAGGTGAGAAAACGATCATACACTTTACCTTCATAATGGCTTGCAACGATCCTCAATTTGCAGTCAACTTCCTCTACAAAGCCCTAAAAAAGGAGAAAAAGGAGAACCTTTTCCCGATTTTCAAGGAAAGAGTCGCAAATCTCTTGGAACAAGAACGATATAACTATGAAGCCAGCTGCCTAAGAACAATAAACAAAACAAAAATGGAAGAAAAATAAACACTTCTTAATTATTCTTTTTCTTTTTTTAGTTTTTCTAGGTCTTCTAGCAGGCTGCCTTCTTTTTTCTTGGTGATGGCGAGGGGCATTTCTTTAAGAATAATTTGTTATATTTGCTGATATTTTTACTAAATTGTTTTATTAGGATTAACCATATAATTAATTGTAGAAGGAAGTATTCCCTCGACGGGCTTTGGAGGGAGAAAATTGGCTGATAACGAGTATAAAGACGAGTATAAAATCTACAAAAGCGAGAGTAAGGTCATAAACTTCACCTTCTTCGTGGCGTGCAGCGATCCTCAATCTGCAGCCAATTTCCTCTACAGCATCCTAAAAGAGGAGGGAAAAGAGAAAATATTCCCAATCCTCAAGGAAAAAGTCGCAAACCTCCTAGAACGAGAACAATACAACCACGAAGCCGCCCTTCTAAGAACAATAAAAATAGAGAAAAAATAAACGCTTCTATAAATCGGGTTCGAGAGGGGTCTAAATGAAGTGTTACATCGAGTACACAAACAAGGAGATCGAGTGGTTGATCTTTATGAAGAAAGTAAATAAAGACACGGAAAACTTAAAGGAGCTGAAAACAGTCTTACGCACAAATTACTAATAAGCTTACTCTTTTTCTTCTTTTAGTTTTAAGAATAGGCGGATGTCGAATTTTTCTTTTTTAATCCACTCTTCCATCGTGAGTTTTCCTGAGACTGGAGTTATGTCAAATCTTGCATCGGTTAGCTAGCATCCTGGAAAGTTGCCAATAATGTGAGTGATTTGGTCGTCTTCACTCCAATTAACTTGCTTCATAATGGGAAGTCTTGGTTCCCCTGATTGCAACTTGTTATGCGTATACTTTATCACCAAGGCAGTATCTTCAGGATCTGAAACCATTAAGACGTTTATTACTCCTTGTTTTCCTTCTGGAGCACGTTTTATAAAGGCTCCAGTAAGGGTGGAAATAAACGTTTGTTTCTTCATATTTCTGAAAAAGAGAGCATCATCAATATGCCCTTCAATGATCAGGGTAGAAACAGGGAAATTAAAAGACATCTGATAGAGTTGAGTTGATAGGCGGCCTGATTTTAAACTTGCTAAGAAATCATTAACCTCCTTTCTTTCAACTACATAATCCCCGTTAACCACGTAGTCGCCAACAGGCAACATAACATACTCAATAGGCAATCCTCACTCTTCCAATTGTTCTGGTATGATACTTCCCTTTTCCCTTTTATCCACGTGTATCAAGGTCTAACACCTTTTGCTATTTTTTTCATATGATGGATTAGAAAAAAAGAGGAAAGAAAAATTGAAAAAAAATCCTTTTTTTGGGTTTTTTTAAACTGTTGCTTTTGNTACTGTCACTTTGGAAGCAGTTGGCGTTGGAACAGGCTCAACTAGCATGTTTTTAACCAAACCCATAACCACCACAAACTCCAGCACTATGAGCACTGCAGATGCTATAGGCATGCTTAACACTATGAATTCATCCGCGACAACCGAGATCATAAAGGCGTAAAGCAGGAAGAACTCTACCATTATAGTTCCGAAGAATCCTGCAGCTCTTGCAGAAACGCTTAAAGGACCCCCTCTGAAGGCTATTATGGTTGCTATAGCAAGGATTGTTACGGGTATTAAGCTGATAGTAAACCACCAGTTATTTACAAGCATAAGACCGTAAGGTTCTCCGAGGGGTCCGAAAAGCAAAGCTAGCGGTATTGGTATCGCGGCGAAAAGTATGGTGTTCCACTTGGCAAAGTTAAGGCTCCTCATAGGTATTGTCCGCATCCCCGTTGACTCATCTGCTTCAATATCCTTGAAATCTTTTCCACAAGCATGAGACCATGCAGGTAAAACACCGATAAGTAAGTAGAATAGGACTGTAAGCTTGTCAACGCCTAAGATCACGAAAAACGGAAGGAACATCCACAAAGGCATTCCGAAAGTGTATAGAAGACCGAAATCACCCCCTTTAAACCTGAAAATACTGTAACCTATGTCTAAGAGTAAAGCTACTGTGAATAGGAAAACTATGATCCACCTCCCCTTAATATACCCGAAATGCCAGACCACTAAACCCATAGCGAAACCGCAAATAATCAGCATAACGTCTTTCATCCTACTGTAGTCAGCATCACTAACCACGCGACTGACAAGGGGAGCACCCTCCTTAGAAGCAATCGCGCCCTTGTAGTGCTCTGAAGCAATTCTGTCCTGAAATCTGTCGTAGAAGTCGTTAATGTTACCCATTTGAAACATGAAAGCAAAAACTAAAAAGAACAAACCCACATAATATGGATCAATAACCCAGTCCAGTCCACCTGTAGCCACCGTTATCAATACTAACCAAGGCCCGATTCCTACCAAGAACATGGGGCCAAGTCTTAGAAAATTCGCTGCCATTTTTACCTTGGAGTAAGGGTTACCGGTTTTGTAAAGCCAATCCCTGCGCGCTAGTTCGTTAACGCTAATAACTCCACCGTCAGCACTGGTGAGATTTATGCTCTCATCAAGCTTGATTTTCCCCACTATTTTCACCTCATAAAACGTTTATGTTCCGAAAAGGTATGCTCCCAAAGACGCTTTTAAAACTGGTACCCCTTTTCGCCCTCCTCTAACAAAGAAAAGAAAAAACCTAAAAACTAAATAAGTTTTACAATAGGTTTAACTATATGAGACTTTACTTTGACTCCTTTCGGTAAAAAACAAAAAATCGAACTCCTTCCAGGGTATCCTAAGGAAGAGACTTTTCGCGAGAGATTACGACGTGCCTGGACTGATTATCCCCACCGAAGCGAGGTCAGGCTCACCGCTCTTGCAGCTTTAGTAGGAATACTTTCTGGCCTTGGAGCGGTTACTTTCACCTACTTTTTAGAGTTTCTATGGGATAGCTTCTACTCGGATCCGCGTAGCGGTTGGAGGAAGATTTCTATTTTTCTCATTGTACCCCCTATCGGTGGTTTTATAGTGGGGAATATGACGGAAAAATTGGCACGAGAGGCACGGGGGCATGGTGTACCGGAGGTCATGGAAAGCCTTACTCTCCATGGTGGTCGAATGAGGTTAAGAGTGTCGTTAGTAAAGTCGATCGCTTCGGGTATCACGATTGGTACAGGGGGGAGTGCGGGAAGAGAAGGACCCTTTGCCCAAATCGGCGCGGGTATAGGCTCGGCAATAGGTCAACTTTTAAACCTGAATGATGAGGAAATGCGTCTGCTTACAACTTGTGGTTTGAGTTCTGGAATAGCAGCAACTTTTAACGCTCCTCTCGGAGGCGCGCTTTTTGGGTTTGAAATAATGTTGGGGGTGCTTGAACCGATCGCCATAATACCTATTATTCTTTCATCGGTTATCGCAACAGGTGTGATGTCGCATTTCTTTGGAGTAAATCCGATGTTCGACTTGCCGGTCTTCAAATTCACTCAACCTTCACAATTGATCTTATTCTTTTTACTCGGGGTAATTGGAGGAATCCTTGCTTCAGGTTGGGTCAAGGGCTTTTACTTTATTGAGGGACTTTTTGACAGGCTCGAAATACCGATGGAATTCAAACCTGCAATCGGTGGATTAGGAATTAGTCTTATAGCCATTGCTGGTGCCCCTGAAGTCATGGGAACCAGTTTTGACACCATGGAAGACATTGTTGAAAAAAGGTTATCACTTCTCGTTTTGGGGGGGTTGTTGCTCGCTAAAGCTTTGGGAACGGCTTCAACCATAGGTTCAGGGGGTAGTGGAGGTGTTTTTTCCCCCTCTTTGTTTCTCGGAGGTGCAATGGGAGCAATGTTTGGAATCTTCATGAAAAACATCGGATGGATACCCTCTTCCGATGTGGGGATGTTTGCACTTGTTGGTATGGGTACGGTATTTGGTGGTGCTGCAAAAGCTCCAATAACAACTAGCGTGATACTTTTCGAAATGACAGGCGAATACAGCTTACTTCCTTTATTACTTGCAGCAAACATCATAAGTTACACAATAACTATGTTGATCCTCGAGGAAGGAGACATCTATACCTTGAAATTGCACAAGCGAGGAGTTCGGATAAAGAGAGGTCACTTAGTTGATGTATTGAATGAGATCATAGTTAAGGAACATATGGCGACTCCTGTTGAAACATTACCAGCTTCGATGCCTATAGAAAAAGCAGTTGAAATCTTCATGGAGAAAAAACATACCGGTTATCCAATTTTGAATAAGGAAGGAGAACTCGTAGGCATGGTCACTCTTTGGGACATACATAACATTTTTCATGATCCTTCAATAAATCCAAAAACTGTGACCTTGGGCGATGTTTTTCTTAGCGAAGTAGTAACAGCGTTGCCCGATGAAACCATGAATCAAGCTTTGGAAAAGATGTTCAAATACAAGGTTGGAAGATTACCTGTAGTTACGCTAAAAAATCCAAAAAAACCCATCGGGATAATTACTAGAAAAAACATCATTAGAGCCCACGAATTAGCGCTTCTTAACAGAGAAAAGTGGGCCAAGGTAATCCAAGACAGACATGTACCAAAGAAGCATAGAAAAACGAAAAATTAGTGATCCACAAAGTAGAGGAGGAAAATTAGATGACTAAAAATTGAATATTCTTCTTCTCAGAACCCAGAGAAAGCTCTTAAAATCATTATTTTCTTAAAATTAGATGGGTTTTAGAACTCAAAAAGATTTATGAAGAAAAATAATAATTGTCGTAAAGAATGATCGTAAAGTATATTAAGGATTTACATTATTTTTTGCCGATTAAAAGTAGGTTTTAATTAATCTCTAGAAAGGAGGCAGGAATATTTAATAATTCTCTTAGAAAGGAAATAGAGGCTACTGCGAAAAAAGAAGCAGTACCGTCCTTCATCCAAGCCTTGACGAATGAAAATGCCACTGTTCGAAAAGAAGCAGCATATGTTCTTGGAAAAATAAAGGACGAGAGGGCAGTGGGACCCCTTATCGAGGCTTTGATCTTGGATTTAGATATGGCTGTTCGAAAGGAAGTGGCATGGGCCCTTGAAAACATAGGAGAACCCGCATTAGAGCCCCTTATCGAGGTCTTGAAGGATGAAGATAGTGTTGTTCGGTGGGAAGCGGCGTGGGCCCTTGGAGAGATTGGGGATAAGAGGGCTGTTGAGCCGCTTATTGAGGCTTTGAAGGATGAAGATAGGGGTGTTAAAAGGCAAGCAGCAGAAGCCCTTGGAAAGATTGGGGATAAGAGGGCTGTTGAGCCGCTTATTGAGGCTTTGAAGGATGAAGATTGGCCTGCTCGAATGGGGGCAATAGATGCTCTTGGTGAGATAAAAGATGCGAGGGCTGTTGAGCCCCTTATTAAGGCTTTGAAGGATGAAAATAGAGGTGTTCGAAAGAGAGCAGTATGGACCCTTGGTGAGATAAAAGATGCGAGGGCTGTTGAGCCCCTCATAGGGGCCCTGAAGGATAAAGATTTGAATGTCCAAATAGAGACAGTAAAAGCTCTTGAAAAGATAGGAGAACCGGCAGTAGAATTCCTCATCGAAGCTCTGAGGGATGAAAATAGAACTGTTCGATATGGAGCAGTAAAAGCCCTTGGTAATATAGGGAGTGCAAGGGCATTGAGTCCTCTCACTCAAGCTTTAAATGATAAAGATGGAGAAGTTCGGAAAGCTGCGAAAGAGGCTTTAGAAAATATCGTAGATTTGGAAAGCTGAATATGACATAAAAACATCTTTTAAAAAATTAAGTTGTAATAGATCTCTTTTTCTGGCTTTTCAAAGAAATGACCTTTTGCCAGTAAAAAAATAAAAGTTACCATGTTTTTTTATGTGATTGTTTTTTTTAGGACTTTTTGTGCTTATTTGGATTGTTGAGGGGAGTGAGGAGTGCATTATAGACAGCTTTTTAATCTTTTTTAGGAGCTTAGTGACCTGCAAAAACACTTGCTAGCTAAAATTAATTAACTTCTTTATAAATGTCAGATAGGTTATATGGACAATGATAGTATTACTCTGCCTGTACGCTTGCGATAATATAAAGCTTCGATGGTGAAAGCTAATCCAAGCATAATAACCAATATCAATATATCTTTGCGGACTTGTCATCAATGTTTGCCCAACTCACAACCTTATCGTGGCCTTTTTGTTAACCGTCTCGACCCCGTAACAATATCTTAATCCCTTTACTGCGAAAGAAGAAAATAAAGGCAGCTCAGAAGGATTTAAAGGTATGCTTAAGAACTCAACACAAGCAAGATACTCCTCCCTCTTCCAATTTCTAAGCAAATAGTAGACTATAATTGTGGAAATTGTGACTAAAGCAAAGTAGTGTGGAAGGAAAGTTTTAAGGCAAGATACTGTTTTCCTTATGATGTTGATGATGTCTAGAGGTTGATTTAAAACCATGTTTTAAACGTTCCCTCGAAGAATAGACCTTTTAGAATAGACCTTTTTCCTTAAGCTTATTTTAATCGGTAAATTAGATAGTTAATTGAAAAGAAGCATAAAAAATTAAACCATCAAAAAAGGCGATAAAAACACCGAAAAAAATAAGTTTTATAACAGGTTTAACAGATTTTAAATCGTGTTTATTAACCATATCAAAGGGGCGAAAAACCTTGTTGGAGGAAGTATTTAAGGGGGCTAAAAGTGAGAGTTTTATTTATGAAATTAAGTTTGCTAGGTCAAAGCCACAGGACACGGGTAACTCTGGAATAACAGCTTCTTTAGGGGTTTATGGGGATATTATAGCTATAGGATGTGCTTTTCCGAAAGCACCTACTGGATTCATGCAGTTAACGCCAGTAGGACCTTTTATGGGGGACCACTATAGTAGAGAAAATGTCTTACGATATAGGCAGATGTTTTTACAGGATAAATTTAGTTTAATAGGTTATGGACTGCATTTTCCTTCGCCCATTAATAGTAGTAGGGTTTCCATGATAAACCACATGATTCCTAGAGTTATATTAAAAATCTCGAGAGCTAAGATAGAATCTGTAACGGTTGCGCCTATCATTGAAGGAAGATCAATAAAAGCAATCGTTCAGAGCTATTCAATAACTTCGAGTGATAAAAACCCCCTAACTATGCCTATAAGTATCGGGGGAAGATTCTACCTTAATAGACCAGCAATATCTGAGATAACTGAAGCAGGGATTATAGCATATACTTCTCATAAAAACAAGATTTACTATGAAAAAGAGGAAGATGTCATTATTTGCGAGAACCCAGAAATAGGGGCAAAGATGTTTATAAAGCCCCAACTTCCCTTTTCCTTGGTAGAAGTTGATAAACCTATAACAGCCACTCATTTAGTAAATTTTTTTGCAAGATTTTTATTAAAATTATCTCCTAAAAAGACAGAAGAGATACGTATAATTTATTCGCCTGAAGAAAAAGATTTGCAAATGATTTCCAAGCTTCACACAGAAAGAATACTGGAAGAAACGGCAAACTATTGGGATGAAGTCCTGGAAATAGACCCAGAAATTGTAAAGAATAATGCTCTTACAAATCTTGATGATCATATTATAAAAAGAAATTTGGCATATACTGTTGGTTGTTGCCTTTATGAGGAAAATGATACCACCAGCCTGATTGCAGATCACGTGATTTTACCAGCTTCTTGGAATAGGGACTCATTTTACATGGCGATAGCCATGCTGGAATACCCTGCTTCGTATAAAAAAGCGAGGAAAATATTAACAGAACATGTGCGAAAATATTTGAACTGGCTTTTTGAGAAAGCTCAAAAATCTGACGGGTCTTGGGGGCGTTCCCATCTCATAACTGGAGAAGTTAAGGATGATGTTTTTCAATTAGATCAGCAGTTCTACCCACTATTACTGGCCGTTCTTTACTGTAAAGTTGTGTTAAACAATTCAATTTTAGAGAAGTATATAGATAACATAAGACAAGCTATCAACTTAGTTGAATTATATAAACACCCTCATTTCGCATTATATGCAACGAAAGAAACACCAGCAGACGATTTAGTTTCATATCCGTACCAATTTTCTGCCCACGTAATTGCTTGGACTACTTTTTACATGCTCGGAGAATATTTAAAGGAGATAGATCCGGAGTTAGCGTCTTTCTGTGAAGAAAGAGCGACAGAAATAAAAGAAGCAGTAATGGAAAAAATGGTGGCAACACACCCAGAATTAGGGAGAGAACTTTATGTTTATACTACAGACCTTGTGGGTAATTGTGAGTTTCTTCATGATGCAAACGATCTGCCCACTATTCTCGCTCCTTATTTCGGATTTTGTGATACGGATGATCCTATATGGAGAAACACGGTTGAGTTTGCTTTCAGTAAAGAAAATCCTGCTTATTATCCTGGGAGTTTTGGCGGCCTTGGATCAAGACACGCACCGGCAAAGTGGACTCTTGGAGATGTCCAAGAACTTTTAGCATATAACCTCATAGGGTCAGAGCGACATGTAGAAAAAATCAGAAAAAAACTTAGAGGGGATATAATGGTTGATGGACTATTCCCTGAAACAATAGATCCAGAAACAGGGATCCTGTCAACCCGGGCATGGTTTGCATGGCCTGGGGCGGCATTCGTTTGGGCATTAACAAGCTGGCGCTTTGCAGAAGTAGGATACTATTAGAACAGGCGAATTTCGGGTAGCGGTATGCGGATAAAAGAAGTTCGATATAAACTCCTTAAGCTTCTCTATATGCAGGATCTACAACGTAGATCGCTGACAACCTTCTCTGTTTTTTGGGGGTTGTGGAAAAAAAGAGAAGTGGTTTGGTTTTAGATGTTTTTTGTAAATTCCTTAACATTAAACGCTCTCATGATCTCTCTCCTGGAGTGTGGCGATCAGTATAACTCTTCTAATCTTCCTATTCTTGAATTTAACCAGGTATTCAACCATCTCCGTAACTACCAGCGGGACTTACTAATCGGCGCAATCGGACTTGTTGTCATCTTGATTTAACTCTCTACTAAGGTTTCATATTTATTTTGTATATTTTCTATTTTGTTTCTAGTTTCTTTTATGTTTGGTGGGTTTTTTTGGATGAAAGCATGGCTCATAGCGTTCCTTAATTGTTGTATTTCTAAGTATATTCTAGATACTTCTTCGATGTGGTGGTTGGGCGCTATTAAGTCTTTTCTTGCCATACCATCTAGTAATCCGGTTATTCGTTCTCTTAGTTCTGGTTTTGAGCATGCAATCTCTTGGGCGCATACTTTATTTTCGCAGGCGCTTAGTTTGTAACATCCGTATCCGAGGAGTCCTTCTCTTAAAAGCACCATAGTGGAAGTATATCTCTCTTTTTCTAAAGAGATTTTTGAAAATTCGAGTAAGGAGTACCATAAAGATTTCCCGTTGAGTCTTTCAATTTTCGAAACTTCTTCTAGGTATAGGTTTAAGGATGGGGAGAAGTATGGGAATTTTTCTTCCACGATTTCTTTAACTTTTTCGGCGTGTTTTAGTAGGGTTTCAGACTTTTCTATTGCTTGTTTTGCATAGTTTATTTTTAAGCTCTCACTCAAGCCTATAATCCCGCGAAAGACTTTTCTTACTTCGCTTAAAGCTTGTTTTTCCTTAAAATTTTTTACCTTTTCTTCTAATTCTTCTTCCACTTCTTCAAGCTTGTGACTGTAAAAAGTGGTTCTAAAAATTTCTAACCCGAAAAAGGTTTCAAAAATCGTTAAATAGAGAGATAAATCGAAGACTTCTGCCCGAGTTTCCCCAGAAGGAAGCATCGCGTAGTAGGTATGAACGATCTTTGAGCGGCCTATAAGGTCTAAATAAGAAGAGATCAAAAGGAGAAGAATTGGGTGATGGCGATGACCATGGGTTAAATCCAGAACTATTTCTCCTTCAGGAATATTTTCAAAGAAAATTCTCGTGATCTCCTTAATCTCTTCCTCATTTCTTCCTTCAGGAATGATTACCTTAATAAATTTCTCCCCAAAATCGCGTCGCACAATCTCCCAGTTAGACTCTTCAGTTCCAAAAAGAACTACTTTATCGAACCTGATCTCACCTTCTCCTACCAATTTATAAAGTGCATAAGTAGCGAAATCTGACTCATAACTTCTACCCTTATAAACATAAGTCACCTCATTCCACTTATCCGTTCCAACAACACCAACCAAAGAAACCATAAAAAACCCCTAAAAACACTTCTTTTATGTCTTAAAGCGATTTTTTTAAATCTATTTAATGATTTTTATTTTATTATAAAAGCTTTTGAGGTGCTTTGGGAATTTTTTTCATTTGCTTTTCTCCTTGTTTTTGTTGTGGTATACTGTGATGTTTCATAGGATTATTTTGAGCCATACTTTCTTCTTTCTCTGGTCTTCTCTTCTACTTGCTAGGTGTTCTCCCTGCCTTCTCTTCAGTCCTGAGAAGATGCATTCCACGATGCGTCTCATGCTGTACTCCGTCCTCTTCTTCCATCCTTCGTAGTCCTTCGAAATAGCATTTTTTATCTTTAAATTAGGCCTATAGATCTCAAAGATTCAGCAACTTTGATCTTGTCTGAAGCAGATAAGGATGTAAGAGGCCTCCTAACTCCTCCAAGAGGCTTTCCTATAACTGCCATGGCCTCTTTAAGGGATGAGGGGAATGTTCCTAGCTCCATAATATCTGCAATAGGCAGAACCCTCTTCTGAGCCTTAATTGATGCCTCTCTATCGCCCCTTATATGGGCGTTATAGATCTCGGCGAAGATGTTCGGGGCTACATTCGCACCACCGACCACAGCTCCGTCAGCTCCGAACTCAAGGGCTGAGTAGAATAGTGAATCAGCGCCTATGAGCATAGAAAGCTTATTCCCAAGCGCTCTGACATATTTTTGGAATGAATTTAAGTCGTTGGTAGTGTACTTCATACCTATTATGAGATCAGTCTCAGCCAGTTTTTCAGCCACGGAAAGGGGTATGGACTGATAGGTCCAGTAAGGAATATTATAAATGATTAAGTAAATCTCAGTCTCCTCTGCTATAGATCTAAAGTGGTTTAGGAGGCCATCTTCATTAGTCTTATAGTAATAGGGCGAAGTAGCTACTACGGCATCCGCTCCAAAATCCTTGGCAGCCTTCGCATATTCTATAGCATTATTTGTGCTAGGATCGGCAACACCAGCGTATACGGGAACCCTTCCATCTGCTCTATCTACAACAACCTCTATAACCCTAAGCCTCTCATCCTTTGATAGAAGTGCGAATTCTCCTGCAGTGCCTAGCGGAAAGAGTCCATGCGCTCCTCCCTCTATCAAAAAGTCTACATGACTATTAAGTGCATCAATATCGAGCCTTCCCTCAGCATCGAGGGGGGTAAGCATAGGAATTATCAAGCCTTTAAGCATAGATTTAGTCATTCATTAATCACCTCATTCAAGAGGATATGCAATAGCTCTAGCCGGAG
>JGI24422J19971_10001237_pt1 | contig 15459 bp, 13 predicted proteins | sample DeeMarSWOR152_54_FD_19971 | JGI IMG/M metagenome (IMG submission 19971) | reverse complement strand
CCGTTAACTGAGTTTGGAATCCCGATCTCAAATGTGCCAACTCCATCTGACGATGTGGAAGACATCGTTTCATTAACAAAATCCCTCAAAACCACATGGCTACTCAGACGGGTTGAAATGGGCAACCCTGACTTACTTGCGGTGATCTCAAACTCGTAAACGCTCTGACTTCCATCAGTGGAATTCGAAACCAACTCAATTGAGAGCTGAAACAGTGTTCTGATTTCGATGTGAAAAGAGGCATCTTTCACTCCCAGTGCTTGCCAGAGTTCGGAGTATGCAAGTGAGTAGATGTTCTCGCTGTGTAGTCTTGTCACCTTGTCTATGTCAAGTTCATAGGGTTGCAATGCGCTGACTTTGGCTAGTCCCAGACTGCTGGGCACACTGCTTGTTAGTTGTCCCCAGTTCGCTGGCGTTCCAGTGGTTAGAAGCAAATGCGAAGCCAGGTGCTGGAAACGCCCAGTGTCGTCTCTTTGAGCTAAATCGGTCAGATAGGGTGTCATCAACTTAGATGTGCCCACCATCGCTGAAAGCGCTAACAGTATCATGACTGAGCTTGCGAGAAAAGTGTCGACAGATGAAGATGGCAGGCTTAGTCCGCTCCTACATTGTTGAGCCCAGTGTGTACAGGCCTGCCAAGAGATTCTGAGACAACACCAAAGATATGTAGGCTGTGACTGCTAACATAGCTGAGTACTTGAAACCAGCCGCAAACGTGCCTTCATTGATTTTGCCTATAAAGAAGCCTGACATCCATGTTTGCAATATGATGCCAATTGAAAACAATGTGATTTGCAGCTGCATGAGGTCGAATGAAGCCTTAGCCATGCCTGGAAGCGAAATCTGGGCTAACACGTAGATTGTCATAGCGACAATTGTCGTCGTCATGGCTATCAGCACGCTCCAGATGAAGGCCAAGACGATGTAGGGTCTGAGCAAGGATCGCTTGTTTGTTTCTATGTCCTTGTTTTTCTCAGAGTATTCAGCGAGTATCTCCAAAGCGTTTGTCGAGCCGCCGCCAATCTCAATCGTTTCAATCAGTATAAGGAAGTGAACAAGCACGGGCCAGCTTTGAATCCGCTTACTAATATTGGCAAAGATCTTCTTCAAGCCAACACCCCATTCTATCTGGCTTCTTACGCTTTCCAACAATCCTGAAAAGCGTCCGTATCCCCTTCTCTTAGAAGCGTGAATGATGCTCTTCTCTGGGGATAGCCCTATTTTTCTAGCTTCAGTTACATCTCGCAGAAAGCTCGGCATGGAATCTTCCGCTGCAAAATTCTCGACAGCAAGTCTATGATAAGAGATGGCTGAAGGCACAGAAACTAATGCTAGACAAACAGTCACTACCAACGGCAGCACGCTTGCTTCCGCTAAGAACTGTAGTTGAGGCACGAACATCACAAGTGCAGCAACAACTGAAACACCTATGGCTGGAATGATGAACTTGCGATAGACTGAACCGAGCGACATGAATGTGCTTTTGCGTGCTGTGTGAGCAAATAGCATAAACACTATTGAGATTGACGGCATTATCAGGAAAATAAGCACATACACGAAAGGCTCTGGGCTTCTGGATCGCATAAGGCCCGAGTACATGACTTCGAAGACCTCGGTCGAAGAAATCACAACGTACAATATGTAAGTGCAAAGCGTCACAATCATCATGACAGCGTATGCTTCAACTAATGTTCCCAGTTTCTCAACAGAACGCAAAGCCGCCGCGCTTTGAATCTCCAGAATTGAACGTAACTTACTTCTCAGAAAACTGACAGTGCTACCTCCACTTCTAACCGACGAAGCAAACCCAGCCAAAAAGTCTCTATACACCTTGGAGCTGGTTTTCTCCGCTTTCCTCTGCATAACAGTGAGTGGATCATATCCTAAAACTTCAACTTGCCTAACCATGTCTTCGGCATCTGTCTGAATCTTTGGCAGCAACCTAGCGTTGCGCATCTTCTTCCAACTCTCGTAGAGCGTGACTCCACTTGCAGCTAAGGTTGTAAACATCATCACGGCGAAAGGCAACTCTCTGTCGATTTCTTCACGAGAATTTTTTCCAGACAAAATGCTGAGCATCCGACCAAAAATCTTGCCGACGCCCGGAGGTTTCAGCAACGCACAGTCACCGCTTGAAATTCCTAAACGACTCAGTCTGCAGCACACGGGGGTCGTGATAGTATTTGCTTAGAATTTTGTTCACGCTTCGGTGATCTCTGACGTTGTGCTCAACCATGTTTTGTAACAGTTTCTTGCGATATTCAAACTCCGCCGTCAAGCGTTCGAAAGGTATGTCCATCTTTCTCGCTAGGCGTTTGAGCAGAATGCTTTCCTCAAGTCGTTCTTGGAAAATGTCTGACGAGGCGTTCCAGCTGAACACATCGACAATCTGATTGGCATCCTTTATTTCAGAGACTTGGACAAACTTGCGGCTCGACACTTTTTTGCCAGATTCCAGAAATACGGGCGTCTGAACGTGGCGCACTACAATGACGCAGTTCATCAATGTGATAATCGATGGAGGAATGTTCATCGGAGGCTGAGTCAAACGTTTAATAGCGGTCTCCACATCCTCAGCATGCATTGTACAGAGACCCCCGTGTCCTGTTGCTAGTGCCTGAAACAGCACGTAGGCTTCTTCACCTCGAATCTCTCCGACAATTACCAGGTCGGGACGATGCCTCACAGCAGATTTGATGAGGTCGTAAAGAGTGATTTCGCCTTCTTTCTCTGCTCCAAATCCTGAACGTGCAATGGTTGAAGTCCAGTTCTCGTGTGGTAAGTTTATCTCAGCAACTTCTTCAACTGTGATAATTTTGTGATTAGGCCTGATTAAACAGGCTGTAGCATTAAGAGATGTGGTCTTGCCTGCGCCGGTGGCTCCAACAATCATTACTGACATCTTGTTTTCAACGAGCAGCCACAGGTAAGCTGCGATAGACTCGTTTATGGTCTCGTTGTCAATCAGGTCCACGATGGTGAATGGATCCTCACGGAACTTCCTAATCGTAAAGCTCGTTCCGAAAGGCGTGGTTTCTCTTCCATAAGACACAGCCAAACGATGCTGCCCAGGAAGCGTTACGTCTACAATTGGGAAAGCGATGCTGATGTGTTTGCCAGCTTTGTGCACGGTTTTCATGATGAAGTCGTTCAATTCCTCTTCGTCGGTGAAGAAAATGTTGGTTTTGATGTTTTCGTAGACTCTGTGCCACAGAAAAATGGGCTTGTCTAAACCGCCACAGCGTACATCCTCAACGTATGAATCGTGCATCAGTGGGTCGATTTTCCCGTAGCCTACAATGTTTCTTTCAAGATAGTACTGGATTTTTCTGACGCCAATCGGTGAGATACCAGTCAATGCCTTGGAATGTTTTTGAATTATTGTCGGTAGCTGGCGATTGAAGGATTCGTTGAGAGGTTCATCGACTAGTGGAGCCTTTAACTCGTATTCTAGAATATTTCTCATGCGGTCAAAGGCTTCGATCTCCTCTTTTTCCAGGGGCAGTTCGTCAACTATGTATAGAAGTTCAGATGTGGCTTCGTTTTGAACTATCGACGCATAGGAGAATGGAGGCTTAAGTGGGTAGGTCTCCACTTCGTTGTATCCTTCCGGTGCTCCGTGACGCTTGAGACCCAATGATCCAACGAGTGTTTCTGAAGGCACCTCCTCGTATGCGCCGTGCTCATCTTTTCTGTCTTTTTTTTCCTTTTTGAGTTTCGTTTCTGCTTAACCTCCTTTTGAAGAAAGATTGAGTTGTGGATTTGAACCGTCCATGTGAGCTTCAAGGATTGCTGCTCCGTAGCCTGAAACATAATAGCCTGATACAGAGGTTCCTCTAGGCAGGTAAGCTCTGTTCGGTACGGCTTCATCTATCATCCGTCCCAAAGCGCCTTCTATCCAGGCGCTGGAGGAATCGTTGCGTGCTCGAAGCCAATATTGTTGGATGCCTATTGAGGCAGGTAATTGGAGCGAAGCATGTACGGACAGGTTGGCGGAAGCTACCAGCGTTATGAGTTCGCTTCCTTTCGCTGTGACTTGGTTAAGTAGGTTCCGCAACTGCTCGATTTCTGATGCGTTTCTCAGCGAAGCCGTGTAAGAGTTGACTGTGGCAATTAGGAGCGAGCCAATGACAGCTAGCGCAATCATGGTGTAGATGTGGCCTGCGACTGTGGAGGGCACTTGCTTCACCATCCTACGTCTTCTAACTTGACGTTGCAGACTATTGTTTCCAAACTAACTATTGCTCCCTGAGCGTTGCTTGAAATCGGCAAGGAAACCTCGCCACTCAATCCGTCCAGATTCGCCTTTATCAACAGCGATGACAACGGAGAAGTGAAGTTGTAAGTCTGCAAGGTTGATGTGACTCCTGAGCAGCTTACTCTTAGCCGGAAGGCTCCCAATCGTGTTATAGCCTCTGAGCTGTTCAAGTTGACAACGTAGATTCTCAGGCTGTTCACGGGTTTTCCGTTGCTTGAACCGGTGACAGTTGCGCTGGCAAAGGGTCGGTAAGACAAAATCAATTCGTAGTGTTCAATGCCTTCAGAGATCTGTAGCTGAGACGTTGTGCTTGAACTTTGGTTAACGATGGCTCTGCTGTCGCCTTTTAGGAATATGTTGCCGAATGCTTCTTCTGAAGCTGGCAGTTCATAGAGGACTTTGCCCACTGAACTGCTGAAGACGACATCGTAGAATGATGAATCGTCAGTCATGTTCAGAATCAGCGGTTTGCCGGTCGGTACAGCTTTGAATTCTCCTCCGAAATCACCGAATTCATGGATTTCGCAAGCGCCTGGCGACCAAGATACGAATTTGATGATTTTTTCGAGTGAGAGCATCTCTTGTTCTACGCCTGTTGTCTTCAATGCTAGTGTTCTGGCGCTGATTCTAGTGATTGAAAAATAGTAGGTGGCCGTTATCAGGATGAGGAGAGAAACAAATAACATTAGAAAGGTGACAGGTAGGGCTATGGCTTTTCGAGAAGCTCGAAAGCTCTTCGTGTTCTCTATTCTTTTATGTTTAGCCATTTTGCCCACTACGCTAGCGTGAACATTGATGCGAAGAATCAGCAGTTTGTTGGAAAAACGAATATGATGATTTGTGTGTAAACTTGTACTACACATCAGAATACAGCGTACGTATTCAGTGCTGGTTGGTCTTCTTGCTATAAATTTATGAAAAAAAGAAAAAGGGTTAGGGCTAATACGGGCTAGGTCAGCTTTCTTAAGCTGATGCTTGCACGTTGCTTTCCTTGTAGTATTGGGCGTTCGCCGTGAAGATTGTTACACCAACAGTTACACCGATGTCGCTGACCGATAAGCTGTCAGGGTTGGTTACGTAGACGATCATGCTCCACGCTGATCTGAGGATCATGTCTTCTCCGGCAACACCTGGAGACAAGTTGTACACGACTGTGCCCAATGTCACATTTTTGCCAGTTAGTGTACCATCTGCGTTTGGTAAGATGAATGTCAGGTCAGGTGAGATTGCATTCTGGGTCTTGTTGTAGTAGATAGTGTCCCATTCGCTTTCTTGTCCTCGAACACATATTTTGTCAAGCACTAGGTCACGTCCACCAGTGTTAACAATGAGGAAGGCTGCCTCTGAAAAGGTTGTACCATTGTGCCAGAAGTGGAGCTTTTTCACTTGGATGCTCTCTTCTTGAACCCTGGTCGTTGTAACGTTGACGGCATAGAAGGTTACCACAGTTGCTAAAAGCACTGAAACAACAAGGATTATCAGTGTCGTCACTACGGTGCTAAGCCCTTTCTTACTTCTCAATAGAGTCTTCATTCTCTTTTTTCCTCTCCATTTTTGGTAAACAGAGAGGTTCGCATCTTACGAAATAAGATAATTTGTGCGTAGAACTGTACTACACATCGACAGACAATGATGTTGAAGGGATGAGAAAGGTGGAAAAAGGGAAGTTATCTACGCAGCGGCTCCAACATTGCATTCCTTGTTCCACTGAGCGTTCGCAGTGAACACCGTAAAGCTCACAGTGACCCCTATGTCATTAACAGATATACTGTCGGGATTCGTTATGTAGACAATCATGCTCCAACCAGATCTCAATATCAAGTCGTCGCTAGCTTGAGTAAGAGTGAAATTCGTTGAGCCCAAAGTGACACTTTTTCCCAAGAGTGTGCCATTCGAGTTTGGATCAAGATAGTACAGGTCTGGTGAAATGGTGCTAGTTGTCTTGTTGTAGTAGACTGTTGACCATGCGCTTTCTTGGCCTCTTACGCTGATCTTGTCTATAACAACATCTCGTCCGCCAGTGTTGATTATCAGAAATGCGCCCTCAGCATAAGTCGTGCCATTGTGCCACAAATGCTGCTTGAAGACCGTAAGGCTTTCCTCTTGCACTCTAGTTGTTACAACATTGATAGCATAGAAAGTAACGATGCTGGCAAGCAACACTGCAACAACTAGAATGATTAATGTAGTGACAACAGTGCTCAGTCCTTTTCTACTCTTTATGAATCTCTTCATTCCTTTTTGCCTCATAGAGTAGCTGCTTTACAATAAATAGTAGACTGAGTCAACTATGAGGATTCGTCTGTAGCAGCAAACTACGCATTTCAAGAATTCTGTTGTTGGATCAAGTTGCCAAATCCATACATTTGAGTGTTAAACTGATTTATCCAGTGTTCCACAATTCTGAGAAAAGAGCGCTCAAAGCCTTGATAAAGGCTTCATAATTCGTCCATAGCGCCGCAAGCTTCTCTTTCCTCTCTCCAAGATCGTTCTTTGGTTCACCATTCTTGTTTATCAAGAACAGAAGTTGCTCCCCATCAACAATAATGAAGCTTGAAAGATCATTTGGGCATGTCGGTGAGCTTTTGACACCGTTTAACTTCAGTTCTTTGATGAAGAATTTGCTCTTGGTCGAATTGTTGGTTAAGAGCCGAACTGAGAAATCCTTCTTTTCGATTCTTTCGAGTTTGTCCAGGAGACCCGAGTGATAGAATGTAGAAATATCAGAGTCTGAGGTGAACATGCAGATTTCGTCTTTGCTTTGTGTCAGTATTTCATCAGCCTTCAGACTGATCTGTTCCTCGCCTTCCAAAATCTGGAAGACTTCTTTCTTCGAATACTCAACCTCAGCCTTAGGAAGAGAAACCCACAAAGAAACTAGATCTCTTTTTTTTCTCTCCAGGACCTGTAATCTAAGCCTCTTACTCTCAATAAGGATGTCCAAAGTCTTTTCGAAGGGTGTAGCCACGAATTTCAACGGTTTCTCGAAAACTGAGGAAACTAGACCTCTCTTCTCGAGGTCTCGAAGAATCCTGTATGTTTCGGTACGATGCAAGGAAATGACCTCGGAGATCTCGCTTGCTTTCAGCATTCCAGTCCTAGCTAGGTAAACATAGACCCTGATTTCGTTCTTGGAGAGTCCAAGCTTCGCCAAAGCGGTTTCAATAGCTTCTAAGGACTGCAGAGGCCCTTTATCCTTCATTACGAATTTGTACAGCCCTGCCTTCTCGTCATAAAATCTGACAACGCCATCGGGTTTCTTCATTGAGGGTTCCATGAGCGTCAACGTTCTCACTTTTGAACTTGATTTCCAATCAGGTTTGATAACCAGCTTCGACTTGCTCAATATTTTATACTTCTGAATTCAGAATCCACATTCAGAATCAAGCTTGGCGTTGGAAACGTTAGTATGTAGCAGATGGCTATATACAAAACATCTTATTGTGTTCTCACCGTTTTGTAACATTCGAGACAATGTTCGGGAATCAATTGAGGGATAGTTATTGGAGAAAGTTGAGGTTGAGCAGAAAAGCGGCGAAAACTCCCAGCCGCTCGTACTGGCAGACACTTCACCAGAAACTTCTCAGACGTTGAATGAGCAGATGCAGGAATCTCTCAAAGTCTTAAGCGAGGAAACTCTGCAACTAAGCGAGCTTATCTGGCAAGAATCCAAGCTAACCAGAGAATTTTGTGCGTTGTTGAAACAGGTTCTAAAGCANTTGAACATGTCATTNAACCTGCCTGTGGACATCTTTCCAAAAGGAGTGAAACTGCAGCAGGTGATTTTGAACNCCGAAGCTCACCTGATTCTGATAAACGACAAAAACGAGGTTGAATCCAAGTCTCTAGAAGATTACCCATCAGATGTCGTATTCAACCTAGTCTCATTCATCATCCCAGAGCTGGGCAAATCACTNGGNCTNNATAGGCAAAAANTCAGTGTNAGAATCGACTTTTTCGACAGANTAAATCGGGAGCTCAGAAATCTGCGTAACATGTCTGACAATTGTCCAGGCAAAACTGAGGAAGGCNCTAGCCGAGTTGAAAATGGAATAAGGAAAACACTCTTGGATCAAAAGGAGTCTGCTGANCAGCAAACACAATGAGGAGACCCATAANAGTTGCANGAATGCCTAGCCACAGAAATCCGAAGCTTCTACTCGTTGCGGGATTTGCGCGAAACTGTTGANAAAGAAATAGAACAGTACAAAGCAGTTAGCGACGAGTACAGTCAATGGTTAGGCTCATTTCTGAGAGACATGGAAGCAACCCACGGCAACGAAGAATGGTTCAAAAAGCTGGCAACGCTCCAGAAACTTCCGCAGGCAAAAGCCAGAAGAGAGATTGAGAAAGGCGGCAAGAGAGAGAAACACAAGAAGAGAGGGTCATCTTCTGCATGGATTTCATTCAAAGACGTCATGCTTAGCGCCAGCGAAGAAGGAGAGGCTGAGATACTCTTTGACGCCATAGATGAAATCAACCGAAAGACGGAACAGCTTAACAAAGTCCGGGGCACTATAGAGAATCTGGAAAAATCAGCCCTTGGAAAAGACATAGTTTACATTGTTTATCTACACAATGGCGTGCCCGAGAAGATAGTTATGCGTCACAAACGAGACAAAGAGTTCGCAGAGAAATTCAAGTTCATAGCTGATTTTTCTATGTTAAAGGAAGTCTACCCCTGACCGCTAGGCCATGGCGCTGAACTCGAAGAACGCATCAACAAACTTCTTCATCAGCTCAAGAGGATTGTNCACGACGCAGTTAATTCGGAAATAGTTCCTAACTGCCCTGCTTCTGACTCCGACTCCTATTACACCAGTACCGGAGTTCTCAATTTTCCTGACGCACCCACGTAACGTGTCTTCAGCGCCTACGTATCCTGATGGGAAAAAGTCTGAGACCACAACCATAAGTCTGCTTTCTTCAGTTCGCTTTTTCAAAGCCTGCGCAGTCAGAATCACTGCGTCGGTCAAGTAGGTCATACCGCCCTGCTCTAATCCACCGATTCTGGCACGTACGCGGTTATTGTAATTCTCTGAAAACTCCTTTACAATATAGAACTTGTCGCTGAAGGCGAATGCGCTCCAAGCATTTTGACTCGGGAAAAGGCTGCGCGCAACTTCGCTTAGGCACAGTGTTATGTCACGAACCTCACCTGTGAATGACTTCAAGCTGTGACTTCCGTCAACAAGAATCGCCCAAGCGTCTTCTCTCGCCTGAAGCTCATCGCGGACAAAAACATCTGTTCGCTGGCTCTTGCTAGCCACAACTTGAATGGCTTCCTGCATATCCAAGGAACCCATTTCATGTCGGTAGTCCTCGCCTGTAAGGTTCTTCAACAAGCGTAGTCTATCGAGACTGCGCCTTATCGGACTGGAGAGAAGAGCCTTTCTGTAAATGTATTCGGAAAAATCCTCGCGTGGAAACTCGAATGATCGAAAACGTGAGCCATTTCCGAGTATCCTGTAGTTTTCTAGGATTTTCCGCTCGGCTACTTCCCTGGACTGCATTGCTGAAAAAACTTGTGAAACTTCGTTCTCAAGTGATCTATCCACTAGATTTAGCAGTGCTCCGTTGCCATTGGGGGATACTTGAAGCGATCCAAGGGCTTCCTTCAGGCTCTCTCTTATCTGCAATTCGGACGGTATGTCATTGCCGAAGAAAATTGAACTGCTGCCATGATTTTCAGTATACAGAAGCGACGGCGCCTCTGAAATTTCCCCGTATTTCTCCAAAGCTTCATACATAACATCTGCGGTTGCAATCCTATGCATGAGAGACAGATCTGTAATCTTTTGCGAGATTTCACCATTCTGCTCAAGGGTCGACATTTTGTTGAGCCCATTTTGGACCACTTTTTGAATCTCGTTTAGAGCGGAGACAACGTTGACGACTTCAGTCGCCATGGGTGGTTGAACATTTTTGATCTTGCCCATTGAATAGCCGACGATCAGAGACGCCATAAAACGGAGCGTGGGATTGAGGATTAGATGAGCTGGTTTCGTTTTTAGATACGACAAAGCGTCTGCAATAGCTACATCATTTATGAAAGGTGTCCAAAGCGTCTTCAATCCAGCCCTCACAACAGCGTCTTCAAGCATGCTCACAACGAAAGTTGCTAGGTCTACGTTCTTGTCCTTTGACCAATCGGCATAAACCTCATAGTCTGACGCTGCAACATGCATGCTCAAATGGAAAACAGACGCCTTGAAAGTCTGCCACAAAAGCCTCCTATGCATTGCATTTTGCGAGTCAAAAAGCAAACCAAGATAGCTTATTTGCCCGTCTTTTCTTCTTATGGGCTTGGGCAAACAAATGACATAGCCGCGTCTTTCCTTTCCTAACGCAGGATATCTGATGTCGTCTCGAAGCAGGATTTTGACTTCTTCATGATTTTTCTTGGTAATCTGAAACGAGGTTAACCAGACATATTCAAAAAGATCCAAGCTCCATGCGTCCTTGGTCTATTTGCTGCCGAAAAAGGCGTGAACAACTCGTCGAACCATGCCTTGAATTTCCACATCGTCGCTAGTCATACCGATGACTGTTTCTTCCGCGGTTATCTGAGGCTTGCTACCGTCAGCGACTAAGGTGGCCCAGTTAATTAGATCGCCAGGTGACGGGCCATATGGAAGTTCACCACTCTTGTATTGCCTTCGAAGCTCAGCGCCCACCTTGGCTATCTTGAGAGCAATGTCCTCAGGCACTCCGCTTCTTTTTTGAATGAGAGCGACTTCGTCTGAGCAGATTTTTTCGCCTACGCTTAAGTAGTCAAAGTTTATCCACACAGACATTCTGCGTCTGAATGCGGCGTTCAGCGGTTTGGTGCCTGCGAACTCGCCTGAAAATGGGTTCATTGCTATGATTAGATATCCGTATGGGTGGCGGTGGACGATTTCGTTGTCCTTTTCGGTGAGCACCATGTGTCCGCGGGTGTCCAACAGCGGGTTCAACCGCGTTGCCACGTCTTGTTTCATCATGTTTGCTTCGTCTAAGTATAAGATGCCACCATTCCTGCACCACATGACGATTTGGCCGTCAATCCAGTTCTCTTTTCCAAGCCCAATGTATCTTCCAAACAAGTCGTATGTCGAGGTTTGAAGCCCACAGTTAATCTCATACATGGGGAGATTGCCAATTTCAGCCACGATATAGACAACATGAGTTTTTCCAGTGCCGCTGGGACCAATTAGAGCGCATTGCTTGAAATAATAAAGAGCGCGTATTATGCGTTCGACGTATTTCTCGCCGCGATCAACAAATTCCGGCGTGTTCTGTGGAATAAGACTTGACAGCGATTCGGAAAACATGAAGTTTGGATGTAAGTTGTATTTGCTGGCGCCATATTTCTCGTAAAGAGGTGACACCTGACGTTGCTCAGGTTTGCGTATGGACACAAGCACTTTTGCGTTGTTGAATTCAGTTTTTATCTGTGTCTCATTGAAGCGCACTGTTTCCTTCTGCTTTTTCGCCCCTTGATGCCCAAATCCTAGAGCTGCTTTTTCCTTTTCCTCTGTCGCTTTGGCGGAAGAAGTCATGTATAGCGCCCTTCAACTTACTGGTTATGTAAGAGTATCGTAAAACTTAAGGATTACGAAGCCATACTCTTACTTAGAACCTCACCCTCAAGCCATGTGCGTAGAGTCATGATACACACAAAACAACTTTCACGTTTCGGTTTTAGCTTGTCTTGGCGAAACAATGGAAGATCCGACCATACTGTTTTCGTAGGGAGGAACATCAACTATTGAGCCCGTGACCAACTGGGTAGACGTTTCAGTATTGGTCGAAATCACGAGTTTGCTAGCGACGCGACTAAGCGAAGGAGTCGGATCAACAGGCGTCAGATTCGACCTAAGCGTGAAACTAGAGGAAAAAGAACGTCGAAGCGGTAGAGTCCTTGTCCTGTTCGGCTTGAACGTGAAAACCAAACCCAACGTGGTGAAGTACGAAGTTGAGGGCAGCGCAACGCTGAGCGGCAAAGACGGGCTCATCGATCAAATGTTGAAGATTGATCCCAAGACCAACGTCCCATTTGTCTTTCACCGTGTCTATCAACATGCTTTCACTGCAATATACACGATGGCATCATTTCTGGGCACGATATATCCGCCTCCTGACTTGCTGTCCTCAGGAAAACAAGATCTTCCAACAGAGTCAGGAAAAGAACAGCCGACTAGCGTGGCTCAGACATCTGCGCAGGCGAAATAAGAAGCTTAAGAGACAGCCTCTTCAGAAGGTTTGCCTAGACAGAAGACAGAATGAGCGCGTCTTCTTTCGGAGGACTACCTGCGATAAACGTAGATTGTGTGCGACGGGTATCCTAGCCTAGGATTTTCACAGAAATTGTCGATTTTAATCGGTCGCCAGCCCAGTATCTCATAGTCGTGTGAAACTACGCGTGCGCCCGGCTTCAACTCCGACTCAAGCTTGGGTTTGACCTTGTCGTTGGCACTGGTTGTCAAGTACAGGGTTACAACATCTGCTTGAGACAGATCGATTTTAAACATGTCGCCTTGGACAATCTTGACTCGGTCTTCTAGCCCAAGTTCAGTTACCTTGCCCATGGCTTGCTTAGCCAAGTCTTCTCTCATTTCGACACCTATTGCATTAGCACCGAATTCCTGAGCTGCCATTATCGCGACTCTGCCGTCGCCGCAGCCTAGGTCATAGAGGGTTTCACCTAATTTGACTTCGGCCACGGTTAGCATCTCTTTGACCACAGGTAAAGGTGTTGCGACAAAAGGGGCTATGAACAAAGGTCTCAGTGTCCTCCCTGATTAACTCTGCAGTCTCCCCTATCTCATCAGGCTCAGATATATCTTCTTTTCGAAAAAAGACAACGACTAGAACTGTGATTTCAAGTGCAAACGTAAGCCTGCTATCTGGAGAAAGTCACGCTACGTAATTGTTTGGTGCCTTCTTTTTAACTGGTCTCCGAGACTCACCGCACTTCATGCAGCTCTGTTGGCACATATCAAGATATTTCTCTTCGCTTTCCGTCACCAGGTCTGCCGCTTTAGCGCATAGTTGACTTTGTTCTTCACAGCCTGCTTGGCTGCACAGCTTCGATATGAAATTGCAGCATTCCTGAGCGTCTTTAGCGTTGAACGCCACGCGATTTGTACGTACAAGAAGACACAATTCTCTTGCAAGAATACAAGTTTTGACGTATTTGAATCGGCTAAGCGCCTGTTCACGAAGTTGCTGGCGGCTTAGTTCCATTGACATGATATCCATTAATCCCTCTTCGCCACAACTAGGCTCCTAGGCTCTTTTATAGTTTTGGAATCAATGCTAACTACTGCTGATTCATTTTTGCGGCAGAGATCAAGCAAAACGTCGCTTCAATGCATCCCTTTCCGCTTCGATGATCAGCTCAAAAAAGCGGTCGGAAAGAACGTGCTGCCTACGCAGAACAGTCAATGCGTCTTCTGTGCGCACTCGGCGCCCAGCTAAGGCTACAGCCGCGGCTTTGCCGTAATCACTCATGAGCTCTGCGGTTTCTAGGGCTTTTTCCAGCATTCTCTGCTCACTTTTGGTCATTTTCTCTCCTTTCTTGTCCACGAAGGAGAGAATTTGTTCTTCCTCGCGACTGAGCATGCCGAGTCGGGTTGAGCCGCATTTTGGACAAGTGGGTTTGTCGGGTAAATCGTTTAGTCGAATCATTTCTGTGTAATCCCAGTTTTGGGTGCAAACAAATGTGCGAACTTCGTTGAGCAGCCGAGCCTTGCTCGACTCTATGAGAATCGCTTTCATTCGTTCACTTGGGATCAAGTCGGTTTTCATGCTGACGCGTTCAACACCGACCCGTGCCACAGGTGACGCTGTGCCTTTGTTGTCGATTTTGACAATTTCGATCTTGTCTGCTCGGATGTCGCCGAGGATTTGAAGGAGTCGCTGAAGATCGAGATCTTTCGTGAAAACTTCCTTCAATGCTTCTTCGTAGATGACTGAGCTTTCGAAGCTTTTAACAAGGCTGCTGAGACTCACCATGCTGAAGTCAACCCACTTCTTGAGCGCACCGAATCGCCTAGCAACATGAATCATTCTGCGCTTGAACAATCCAGTCTTAACTGTGGCGTTCGTCAACATCTCTTTCACCGCGGCTTGTGGCGTCTGTTTCAAATCATTGAACACTGCAATCAACTTGTCTGCGTTAGCTGTGCCCATGCTTTGAATAAAAATGCGGTAGGGATCATGTTGAACCGCGACCGACGCGCCTGTCTGCTCTGACAAAAGGTGTCCGAGCAGTTGAGCTAATGCCCTATTAGCAAGTGAACCGAAGTTGGCGTGAATTATGACGAAGTCTTCCCAGTCTTCTACAATCAGTCTCTTGTCTGTCGGTACTAGCAGATTGCGTTGCACTTGTTCAACTGTTTCCGAAACTGCTCTAGAGATAGTGTCAGCGTCGGCAGGATATTTCTTCGCTAGCTGCTCTGCGGCTTCCTCTAGTTTGGCGCCTCTCTCAAGTTTTTGCTCCACGAAGCCTCTTATGGCCCCGACTTCTTGAGCGACTTCAAAGGGCACTGGAATCTCTTCTCCGATCCAACTAGGTATAGAGCCTGTCGGGTCGTCAACTGATTTTACGTAGAGTTTATCCCCGTAAACTTGGGTGATTTTCCAAGGGCTTCCTCTGATGATAAATTTGGTGCCGGGTTTGCCATATTCCGCCATGAAGGCTTCGTCCAATACACCGATAGCAGAGTCAGAAGACTCATCCACAACCAAATACTGCTTCTCATCTGGAATCATGGACAAATTCCCGAAGTAGTATTCGTATAAAGCCTTAGTGCGCCGAGGCTTTATGGCCAACTGATCTTCGAAGGAAACCCATGCAAGTCGAGGAAACCGTGAATGCATGTATGCTAAGACCTTTTGTATATCTTCGGTGGTCAGATCGGCGTATGGATAAGCGTTTCTGAACATATCGCAGATTTCGTAGAAGTACCAGCGTTTCTTTTTCATAAGCAAGCCTATAATCTGATGGGCCAACGCATCATACGGTTTATGTGGGACGTTCACTGGTTCAAGTTGCTCATAGTATGCCATGCGGGCGACAACCATCGCTTCTAGAGTATCGTCAGAGTCCATAGTGATCATGACTCCGTTAGCGATTCGCCCTATTCGGTGTCCGCTTCTACCCACACGCTGAATAAGCCTCGTCGCCTGCCTAGGACTCATGTACTGGATGACTA
>JGI24422J19971_10001236_pt1 | contig 15464 bp, 10 predicted proteins | sample DeeMarSWOR152_54_FD_19971 | JGI IMG/M metagenome (IMG submission 19971) | reverse complement strand
GGCTCCGAAAAAACAAACCCAATCAAAGCCTGTCCTGAGCGCAGTCGAATGGGCCAATTTCAAACGGGGCACTTACTGATTGACAGCATGAAGCGGATTTATTACCATGGTATTTGTTAAAATAAGAGATAAATCTTCTGCGGAGGTGACTGGTGCCTGGTGGTGCCCCTGGTCTTCAAAACCAGCGTGGGGCCGAGAAGGTCCCGGGTGGGTTCGATTCCCATTCGCCTCCGCCATTTATTAAACTGGCAGGCCAGAACAAACTATGTTATTCTACTCAACCGATAGAAAAGTAAAGCGAAAGATAATTAGAACACTTTTTTGACAACCATGGCTCTGATGCTGACAAGAAAAGGAAAGATCATTGTTTTCGGTCTGGTGATTCTGACAGGAGCAGCTCTATTAGCTTACGGCGTATTTTTCCATTCCAAAAACATTTTGCCGCAGCAGAACGAAGATTCGCAAATGCTTGTTGAGTCGGAGCTGGCCCTTATTAAAGAGGTTTCAGTAGGCGGCATAAAGCGGGATGAGTCAGGCCGGCTCAAGCGAACTTACGATAAGACCCCTCCAAAAGTCTGTCCGACATGACCGGGCTAAAAAGGGATCATGGCGGCCATGGTCAAAAAAACTAAATTGAGCGCTCTTACATCAAAGCTGCTTCCCTGGCGAATGGCTACGCAATTAGCTTTTCTTTTGGTTTGGCTCGAACCCTTAGGGCTGCGATTGCACAATATTTGCGGCCCGGTTTTTCATTGCTACGCATGCCCCTTCTCGACATTCGCCTGTCCTATCGGTGTCCTCGCCCAATTCAGCGCACTTCATATTTTTCCTTTTGTGGCAGTCGGCTTACTAATCGCAGTTGGCGCTTTGTTCGGCTCGCTTATATGCGGGTGGGCTTGCCCTTTCGGCCTCCTACAGGACCTGGCCGCCAAGGTCCCAACCCCCAAGTTTGACCTGCCAAAATGGACCGGATATTTACGCTATGCGGTGCTGATTGTCGCAGTCTTAGCTGTTCCCTATTTTTGGGGCGAAGGGCATTGGCTTTTTATCTGTCGCGTCTGTCCGGCAGGAGCTTTGGAGGCAGCCGTGCCTAATATGACCGGCCAGGCCATCGCAGGCCAACAGATTGCCTGGCCCAATGCACTAAAGCTGACAATCCTTGGCCTGTTTTTAATAGCGATTTTCTTCGTAAGAAGACCGTGGTGCAGGATATTGTGCCCGCTTGGTGCGATATTATCGCTTTTCAATCGCGTCTCAGCCTTCTTTCTACGTTTTAATGCTGATAAGTGCACTAACTGTGAGCAATGCCACAAATTGTGCGAATATGGCATAGAGCCGGAAAAAAGCCCCAATGATTTGCGGTGCATACGCTGCCTCGAATGCACCAACTGCGACCCAGACGCCCTCACCTTCGGCAGCATCTTTGAACACACGCAGAAAGAGAGCGACAAACCAAACAATGCATAACTCGTTACACAGCTACTTACGCCAGGGTCTACAAATACCAGTGCAACGCCGGCAATTTTTTCTTGAGTTGTTGCAGGCCTTGTTCGGTGACATTACAGCCCTGGAGGTCCAGCCTTTTTAAGGAATCGAGCTCCTCGAAATATTTAAGACCTCCATCCGTGATTTTAGCACCCCAAAGGGTCAGACTTTCCAGCGCTTTTAACTTCGCGAAGTGCGCTAAACCCTTGTCCGTGATGTCCACCGAATAAATCGCGTTTCGATCCTTAATAACGATGGCGTCAATAGACAGCTGCCTCAACGATTGCAGGCCGGTCAGATGCTCGATGTGGGCATCAGTGACCTTAGACCGAATGTGCCTCAAACTCAAACGCTGCAGGGAAGTGAGTTTGCCGAGACTTATCCAATCTTGCTCAGAGGAGAGCTTTGTGTCCAATAGGGTCAGCCTGAGCAGTGACGGGAGTTCAGCCAGTGCCGCCATGCCCTTACTTGTGATCTGTGGTCTATTCAGGCTGAGTTCCTGCAGTGACTCCATCTTCTTTAAGCGCACAAGCCCTTTGTCCGTGAGACCATGACCCAGGCTCAGGGCCTTTAGGCTCGATAAAGTTGCCAATTCACCAACAATCACATCTGTTTTCTCCGTACTGTCCACGCCGACGCTCTGCAGCGATTTCATCTTTGATAATGCCTTCAATCCCTTTTCAGTAATGGAGTCACCATCGATCTCTATCTCCTTGAGCGAATTTAGTTGTGACAAATGCACCAAGCCGCTGTCCGTGACGGCGAATGGCAGCCTCAAAAGCTCAAGATTTTGGAGTTCTCTGAGATGGACCAATCCCTTTTCGGTAAGGCGTGTTTGATACAGTGTCAATCTTTTTAGTTTTTTCATCTGCTTAAGATGAGCTAAACCCGCATCACTTATCTGCGTCTCTCGAAGGTCAAGACCCTCCATCTCCGTCATATTCGCCAAATGTGCCAGTCCCTCATCGCTAATAGCTTGATTTCCGAGCAGCAGATACCGTAAGTTCGTAAGGTTCTTAAGGTGACTGAGGCCTTCGTCGCCCACGCCTCGGCCCAGGATCAGCCCCGTTAACGAAGTGATTTTGCCTACGTGGACCATACCGGCATCGGTTGTGGGAGTCATCCAAAGGTTTAGACTTTCGAGAGAAGGCAAATCCGCAAGGTAGGCCAGCTCGTTGTCACCAACATGGGTATTATCCACGCGCAACCTTTTTAGCGACTTCAATTTCGTCAAGTACCTCAATCCCGTGCCTAATATTCCGGTGTCCCTCAGATATATCTCCTGCAGACCGGTCAGATGAGATATGTGTCTAAGCTCATCATCTGCTATCTCAACACCATAGCAAAAGAGCATTACCAGGTCATTTGGCTTCAGGGCCGATAGAGGCGATAAGTCATTGCCGGCCTCTTTGCTCAAATCCAGTCTTAATGCCTTTCCTGCCGGAACTGCTACGTCTCCGGTGGCTTCACAAAGCGGCTCCCAGTCAGAATAGCTGCTGGTGTCCATTCTGTTCCAATCAAGTACGTAAAGCATTCCCATTGACCGATCTGTAGGAAAATGTAAAGTGCCTGCTTTAGCTTCTGCGAATGCGATTTGCTCGAAACAAAATATGACGATACTTGCGCCAATAATATCCAACATTAAAACTTTTTTCGCCCGGTATCGCATAATAATCTCCTGAATCAGGCAAATCTCATGTTTAATTGCTTCGTTCTTTATTGATTGTTTTAAGTTTTTCGTTCAGTTCACTGAACGCCAAACCTTCTGCCCGGACGATATGTTTTCGGTCGGTTAGAATCAGCCAGGGTAGTGATTTGACGCCCCATTTGATACGGGTTTGTTCCTCATCAGCTTCAATCATCCCTACCGGGAAGGAAATATTTTGTCCCTTGGCCCACTCGTTGAACGTTTTTTCATCAATTGTCGAAGCCTGAATCGCAACAATGACTATATCTTTGGCTGCAAGTTTCTGTGCCTTTTCGCTTAACTGAATAATGCAATTTCGGCTCGGCCGCTGCTCGTAATCAAAAAAACAGAAAAGAATTTGTTTGCCTTTAGTCTGGCTTGTATCGAGATTTATTTCAATGCCCTCGAATCCAGGCAAATTCTCGCCGATTAAAGAGGCTCCGAGCCTGGTTCCTTTTTTATTGTGTATGACTATCTTAATATCTTTTTGGCCGCACAATACATCACCCCTGAAAACCGCAGTTTCATAAGGGCTTTCGGATTCCGGTTCTGCAACAACCGAATAATGCATATCAGGCATATAATCTGCATAAAAGCGACCATTTTCATCTGTTATCAAATCCCTCCTGCAGTACAAGGGCGACTTTATCAGAACAGGCATACCTTCGACATGCTTTCCCTGCTCATTTACCACATGCCCTTCAATTGTACCTCCTCTTGAGAGAATACAATTAATTGTGTTAATACTATCCTTTTCTATCAAAACATCGGTTCGATGGAACGGAGCATATCCCTGTTCGTTAATTGAACAGACATGATAATAACCCGTCGGGATTTCTTCTATTCTATAAAATCCGGGTTTGTCCGTGGAGGTTACAACGAAAGACTCCTTATCCGCTATTAAATGATCTTTTGCGTCCCACAAGTGTATCTCTGTTATATCTATCGGCCTACTATCTTCATCGACCACATTTACGAATAATTGGCCATACTCGATAAAGTTGGCAGTATCTTGTTTTCGATGTAAGGCAATCGGCGCAATTTCCTCTGTTTCTTTTATTGTATTGAGCTGGCCGATTGTAAAACATTCATCTAAACAATTTTCCGCACGTATGGTTAATTCGTACTCCTGAAGCTGCGGCAGGACCGGAAATTCAAATCGACCTTTATCATCTGTATAAATACTTTGCAGCATGAAATAGCCCCACTTCCATTTCCTCAAAGATAATGCCCCCACTCTGGCCCCTGAAAACGGCACACCTTCAGGATTGGTAACGGTGCCTGTTAAAGTCAAAGCGGGGGCAAGCTCGATTTCGATGGTCTCAGTCTGCCGGCTAATATCAACTATGGCAGCAAGATTGCGCTCTACGTTTCGTGTCATAAGACATATACCACTGCGCGGCTCCCACGAAGGAAGCCAGCCGATAACAAATTGACCTTCATTGTCACTTAACACGCAGTGACCCATTGGTATTGCCTCTACGGTGGTAGCCGGTACTGGTTTACCTTCAGTATCGACGACTTGCCCACTGACAACTCTTGCCCCCGGTTCTAATCTTATTTGCAATTGTCTCTGATCCGGCTGTAACCTGCCATAGTTTGCCAGTTTGTGATATTTATCAACGGCATAAAAGTATCGCGTTTCGTCAGATAAATTACACGTAAATCGGCCATTATCATCGCTTATATATTCCTGCTTGGAAACAATCTCCGTAACCTTCACATTCGAAAGAGCATTTCCCTGCTGATCAGTAACTGTAATAGTTGCTACACCTGCGGCTGAAGTATTTTGCCTGTGACTCAGTTCGTTGTTAAATTCGGTATCTTCTGCTTTTTCTGCAGTATATGCTGATGCCGCAGCCAGCAGAAGAAAAAGCAAGAAATAGTTTTTTACATTCATTCGAACATCCTCTCGTTTTTCAGATTCATTATTTTTTCATTTAATCGCTCGTTATTTTTTCTTCGAGCTCGGTTAATGCAAATCCTTCGGCTATGACAACATGTTCAGCATCCGTCAGAATCAGCCAGGGAAGTGAACGCACACCCCAGGCGAAGCGGATTTTTTCGGCGTTGCTTTCAATCATTCCAACTGGGAACGGGATATTGTATTCTTTGAGCCAATCATTTAACTTGCTTTCATCTACCTTTGAGGCCTGAACTATGACAACAGCCACGCCTTTTTGCCTGAGTTGCTGAGCTTGTTTGGCAAGCTGCATAATGCAATTCCGAGACGGCCTCTGATTCGTGTCAAAGAAACAAACCAGGACCATTTTCCCTGCGGTGCCCTCCGGATCAAAGCCAGTCATAATCCTGTCAAAACTCGGTAGAGGCTTTCCTAACAGATTCTTAATGAGATATTCATTCATATCGGGAACAAACTTTCCCTTCGTCCAGCGAAATCGAAGTCCGGGAATATCCTGGTGAGTAACCTCAGTTCCTTCCGGAAAACTGATTTCGAATGCTCCCAAAGCCTCAAAATCAGGATTCAAAACAATCTCACTACGTTTGGCCTCGATGTGGGTCGTCTCTTCCCACTCTTGTCCGGCTTTTGCCTTGCCCGTAAGTTCACCGGAAATTGGAACAAAAACACCATCTATCTCTTGGACATCAATTGAATCGACAACATCTACACACTCTGTAATTCCTTGGTCCTCAACACGAATATCATCGTGCAAAATATCGAGACCGCTCTTGCGTACGATATATTTCAAGGCATTGTATCCTTTTTCCGGCGCAATCCATACGGTGAACGTGCCATATTTCGTTTGTGCCCCAAGGATATAACAGGACGTACCGCTCAGCGTTTCTTGCCCAATAATCTTCAGACTGTCGCTGTCGCTCATCACGTCAACCATTTTCGGGGCAGAACCGATACCCTCCATCCGGCCCTGCAGAAAACCGCCGTCAGGCTCCCGTGCCTGCAGAAGAAAAAGCGTTTCTTTGACATCGCTTCCCATCACTGCTTCTCGTTCTTCCTCAGAATCCCGCTTGGTGTAAGAATATTTTAAGAAGAAATCATCGCCAACAATGCGTTTGAATTGTGTGTTGATTGAATAGTCCTCACCATTGTGTTCACCTTTAAATTGGCAGCGTCCAAACCACTCACATCTGTTACCATCTCGGCGATGCGTTATATCATATCTCCAGTTCCGAATATCTGTTTCGTCTGGGGTCTTATATTTCCACGAATGCACTAACTCAACGCGCATTGCTACTGACTTGTCCCAACATGTTACAGCTTTTTTGTAGAGATTAACGAGTTCTTTTGGGGTGGGCCTGATGTCGAGTCTGCCCTTGCTAAGCGCGTACGGGCAAACAGAACCCATACAGAAGATAATCACTGCTGCCAGGCACACATGCTCCCATTTCTTGAAATTCGAGATCATAATAGTCTTCCTTTAAGAATCACAGTTACTTTCCAGTGTTTTTGATCTTATCCCCAATTTCCGCAATTCCAAAACCTTCTGCTGCAACAACGTGCTTGTTGTACTATGCCCTATCAAAGCATGCTGCTGTAACTAATTATTCCAAAAAAGCTTAGAATACAAGCAGACTCTCTTGGCCTTTTTATGTCTCCGTTTTGGCTCTATCCGACCTTTGTCAAGATTGCACAACTGACCTCGGTCGGTGAAAGTGACGATAAAATGGAAGTCATGAAAAAACCATGGATCTACAAACGAAAGAACGTCAAAGGCTGGTGGTGTGGCTGGTATGAAAATGGCAAGCGGAAGGCCAAGGCACTTCCAACTAAAGCTCTGGCCGAGCATTTTCGGCATATCAAATACGCACAGCTAAATTCAGATGTCTTCACGAGTGTCATCGACTTCGACTGGCATCAAATTGTAGAGGAATATAAGCGCTATAAGCGAGTAGGAGGTCTCGAAGAATCGTCGATCTATGAGGTCGTTTTGACTTTGCGTCATTACGAGCGATTAGTTCGTCCGAACTCATCGAAAGACATTACACAGCCGAGTCTGGACACCTTTGTTCTGAAGCGAAGTGGAGAGATTGGGAAGAACACTTTGAACAAGGACATAAAAAACTTACACGCTTTCCTGAAATGGGCTTCTAAAACCCCTTCATTGCTCCAGACCTGAAAGTCAATAAGGTTAAAGTGGCCCCAAAGCCTGTTACATCACTTTCCCCGCAACAGGTCAAAAAGCTGATTACGATAGCATCGAAATACACGACTCTGCGTTTGAGAATACTGTTGGCCGTGACGACAGGTCTAAGACGAAGTGACATCGAAGCCATTCATATCGGTGACATTCAATTTGATCGAAGCATCATAGCGACTCGGAATCGCAAGGCAAAGAAAGTGATGCCGGAGCGGCCCATTCCGGAACCAATCATGACCGAGTTATCCAACTACATTGCCACGCTCCCAGAAGGACAAGAGCGGCTTTTTCCAGACAAATTTAATCCGAAGAGGTGGGAAAAGGTGAGGGGTACAATGGGAATGCCTAAGCTGCAGTTTCACGATCTGCGTAAGACATTTGCGTCTCTGCTGGCTCAAAAAGGCGTTTCAACGGCAGTGACTCAGCGGCTGCTAGAACATTCCACACCGCAACTGACGAATGATGTGTATACGAATGTTGATCCGGTCTTACGACAAGCGATCAGTCTTTTACCAGTGGCGGATTGGTTATAACAAATCTTGAAAGCTTATTGAATGAAAAGTCTGAAAGCTTTCAAAGGTTTTTTGTTGGATAGTCGACGTTACGACTGTGGCATACAAGAATACGATTCGCCAAATGGGTAACACATGATGATCCTCCCGTCAGTGGCTCATCGGATCAAGTGAGAAAAGACTCATTCCGGCAGTTAGCGCATCGGCGAAGCGGTCACGGGAGCAACCACTCCAGTAGGTCGATATCTGAGACCCGGTTTGCTCCGACCTGGAGGTTCTCATCCGCGTTGAGAATTCGATAACATTTGGGTAAGCGCACTTTCGTCCATCCGATCTGAGTGATACGCAAAGCTGGCCTGCCCCGGCGTTTGATGAGTTTATCAAAGCGATAAGGTGTGGGGACTTGATTCGCAGGATGCTTGGCACGCATCGGCACCCATTGTCCCCCCTTGCTGTGTGGAGAATCACCTGAAAAACGCAACAAATAACGCTTTCCGACCAGTCGATCCACGAAGCGATAGTGATTCTCCAACCAATCTTCAAACAGAACCCATCCCTCAAATCTCCTATCAATCCGCCAGGACATCGCATGAATATCTGGGAATCCACTTTCGGCAGGAGCCTTCCGCGTGCTTGTGTTGCCGGCGTCATGGTTTCGGCGGTGCGGGCTTTGCTGGCCGGCGGGACGGGGCAGGTGCTCGTCGCCAATTTCTACATGGGCGGCGATGGCACCTCGGATTTCTACCCGGGTACGGTGAACCGCGCCATGAGTAGCACGGCTCGGATGAGCAGGGAAACGGTGGTATTGAGAACATCGAGATTATCTGCCATAGTGCCTCCTCCAGTCGTTCACAGGGCGACGGATGCCGATTCGGGAGGCATTATAGCATCAGAGGGGGGACGGAATGCCAGTGTGGAGCCTCGGCGATGTAAGTGTCTGTAAATCCAGAGGATAGGGGAGTTTCCGGGGTGGTATCATCGGTGCTTGACAGGCGCAACTCCGCCCTTCACAGACGCTATGAAAAAAACTTCTCACGAGAGGTTGACAGTATACCATCGACCGTATACAATATAATCAGAAATTGTTAGACTCAAGGAGCCCAATATGCGTGTTCAAAAAGCTATTGCGTTTGCTCGGACCACTGTGACCACTGTAGCGACCGAGCATCTTCGCAAGCAGATTGTTTGCGGAAGCGTGCAGCCCGGCGAGACGCTCCCTGAATCGCGAGTTGGCGAGATGCTGGGCGTCAGCCGAGCCCCGATCCGCGAAGCACTTACCTTGCTGGAACGGGAGGGGTTGGTCGATTTCGACCGCCGGGGGACGGCACGGGTCTGCGATTATGACCTGGAAGACGTTCGGGAATTGGGGCTGATGCGCATGGTTCTGGAACCTGCCGCGAGTCGTCTTGCCGCGGAATGTCGGACGCAGGCCGGTCTCGATGCGATCGAGGAAAACCTTCATGCGTTAAAGGCAGTCAGCCGTCTCGATGACGTCACCCGGCTCGACCTGGATTTCCACCGTCTGATATTTGCCGCAGCAGGCAACAAGCGACTCAGGCGCGCTTGGGAGAACCTGTTGTCGCAGTTTTCGCTGGTGATGCGGTTGTTTCACGAGTCTCTCGAACGACGGGTGCAGACGTCCAACGTTCGCGATATGACGATCCGGGCGCACACTGAGTTGTTCCAGGCCATACGCTCGGGATTGCCCGAGGAAGCCGAAGATTTGGCTCGACAGCATACTACTTACTGGCTGTCGGAATTCAATCAGTCCAAAGCGTTTGCTCCGCAACCCGAGGAATGATATTAAGGAAAAATAAGATAAGACTTGTGGAGTCGTATGCTCCGCTATTAACGTTCTTTTTAAGGAGGTTTATGATGTGTAAGAGATTGTTTTGTTTGGTTTTTTCTGTTTTAGTGCCGGGACTCTTTTGGCCGGGTACGACCCTGGCCGTGGAGGCGAACCTGATCAGTTTGTGGACTTTGGACCAGACCTCCGGGAACGTTGCTTACGATATGAGCGGTAACGGCAACGATGGTACGCTCATGGGAGACCCGATATGGACAGTCGGGAAGATCGGCGGCGCGCTGGAACTGGACGGGGCTGGAGATTACGTCGATTGTGGAAAGGGAGACATATTGAATATTACTCAGCAGGTGACGCTTGCCGCCTGGGTGAAAGCCGATTCGGATTTCGCATATCCAGACTGGTCCGGCATCATCATGAGGGGCGGGCCGAATATCGACACGTTCGCATTGTACTACAACGGACCCGGTCAGCAAATCGGCTTTAAGACGACCGGAACCAACCCACCCTGGATGGCCGTCCCGGCCGCTGGACTTTTTGACGACGAATGGCACCATGTCGCTGCGACGTACGACGGGACCAAAAAGCTTATCTATCTGGATGATGGACAGATAGGAACGATGGATTCCACGGGTTCCATTGAAACCAGCACCGGACGCCTGCTGCTGGGCGCGGGAAGAGATTTGACTCAGCCCACACATCTCCTTGTCGGATTACTGGACGATGCGAGAATTTACGATGGGGCGCTGACACAAATCGAAATTCAGTCAATAATGGAAGGCGGCGAGGGATATCCGTACGCCCTTGGGCCGAGTCCGGCCGATGGTGCATTCATTATGGATACATGGGTAACTCTTGGCTGGGCGGCGGGAGATTTCGCCGTCTCGCATAACGTGTACCTCGGCGACAATTTCGACGATGTTAACCAAGCCACACCAGATTCGGAAGTGTACCGGGGCAATCAAACCTTAACATTTTACGTTGCCGGATTTCCCGGATACGCCTATCCGAACGGCCTCGTTCCCGGCACGACTTACTACTGGCGGATTGACGAGGTAAATGACACCGACCCGAACAGCCCCTGGAAAGGCAACGTCTGGAGTTTTTCGATTCCATCCAAGAGCGCCTATAGCCCCATCCCGGCTGACGGTGCCGAGTTTGTGCCTTTAGATGTAAAACTTACCTGGACGCCCGGCTTCGGAGCCAAGCTGCACACCGTGTACTTCGGCGAAGACTTTGATACTGTAAGTGAAGCTACCGGTGGAGCAGCTATAGGAGTTGTGAGCTATACTCCCAGCCCGCTCAAATTGGCCAAGACTTACTACTGGCGTGTTGATGAGTTCGACGGCTCCGGCACTTATAAAGGCGATGTCTGGAGCTTTACTACCGAGGGGGCCGTCACTGGCCCGAAGCCGGCCGATGGAGCCGTGGATATAAAGCCCACACAGGCTCTTACCTGGTATGCCGGAGCGGTTGCCGCTTCGCATGAGGTGTACTTCGGTACGGACGCGGACGCCGTCAAGAACGCCACGAAAAGCTCGCCCGAGTACAAGGGAGCCAAGGCCCTCGGCGAGGAAAGCTACGCTCCCGGCAAGCTTTTATTGGAAACTACGTACTACTGGCGGATCGATGAGGTCAACACCACTAATCCCGACAGTCCGTGGGCGGGCAACGTCTGGAGCTTTACGACCGGCGATTATTTCGTTATCGACGACTTTGAGGACTACGATGCCGGCGATAATCAGATATGGTACGCATGGCACGATGGGCTTGGCTATGGCACTCCGGGCACTGCCGGTTACTATGCCGGCAATGGTACCGGCGCCGCAGTCGGCGACGAAAACACTCCCTCTTATACAGAAGAGACCATCGTCCACGGCGGTGGCCAATCGATGCCGGTTGCATACGATAATAACAAGCAGGGCTACTCGAAATATTCAGAAGTGGAACATGCGTTGAGCGTCGTGCGCGACTGGACGGCGGAAGGCGTTGCCGAATTGTCGATCTGGTTCAGAGGCTATCCGGGATCTGTTGGCAGCTTCGTCGAAGGTCCGGTAGGCACATTCACCATGAACGCCTCCGGCGCGGATATCTGGAACGTGGGCGGCGTGGAGGCCGATGAGTTCCACTTTGCTTACAAGATGCTCAACGGCGCCGGCTCGATTATTGCGAAGGTCAACAGCGTCGAGAACACGAACGGCTGGGCCAAAGCCGGCGTGATGATTCGCGAATCGCTGAATCCGGATTCGGCACATGCCTTTGCCTGTGTTACACCGGCTAATGGAGTCGCCTCGCAGTATCGTCCGAGTACGGGTGGCACCAGCGGCAACTATAATCAGACTGGTGTAGCCGCTCCGTACTGGGTAAAACTGGAGCGCAGTATCTCTGGTCTCTTTACAGTTTCTCATTCGGCGAACGGAACGACCTGGCAGCCTGTGACTGGTTCTGCGCCTCAGAACGTCCCTATGGGCACGAATGTCTATATCGGTTTGGCTCTTACGGCCCATGATGCCGCCAAGACATGTCAGGCGGTATTCTCGAACGTTACGACTACTGGTAACGTCACCGGGCAGTGGGCTCACCAGGACATCGGTATACTCAGTAATGATGCCGAGCCGCTCTATGTGGCTGTTTCCAACATCTCAGGCAGTCCTGCGGTTGTGGTTCACGATGACCCGGCCGCGGCAACGATTGACACCTGGACCGAATGGATTATCCCACTTTCGGCTTTTGCCGATCAGGGCATAGTCCTGACCAACGTTGACAGGATTGCATTAGGTTTGGGCGATAGAGGCAACATGACAATCCCCGGCGGTTCAGGCAAGATGTACTTTGACGATATCCGGCTGTATAGGCCGTAAGCTACATAGTAATGGATGATACATCAACTGGAACAATACACGGATTTGCACAGTTCGGGGCCCATATCAATCGAAGGTATGGGCCCCTAGAGAAAGAGAGTTACCATGTCAAACCGACGTCAGTTTGTTCACCAGACGGCCGCAGTCATGATGGCTTTCGGCGCCATCGCCAGCCTGCTGCAGGGCTTCGCCGCCGCGCAAGACCTGTCCACTCTGACGGCTCGCAAAATCATTCCTTTGTCTGGTGAATGGCAATTCGCAACCGGCTCGATGAATAGCCGTCCCAGCAACTTTGATAAAACGGTTACTGTACCTGGATTTCATCCCGGAGGGGAGGCCCTTTGGTACCGCCGCCTGGTCACGATAGAAGGCTCCCTGCCTGAGGTGGTTCGGTTAGAGGTGAAGAAAGCGAGCTGGGGAGTAAAGGTCTGGGTGAACGGCTCAGAGGCGGGTGAATCTTGGAGTATCCGGACCGCCTCCTTCATAGACATAAGTAAGTGCTTAAAAGGAAACGGCTTTGAAAACGAGATCATATTACGTGTGTGCGGTTCCAAAGATCTGTTGCCTCCGGAAATACCTTGGTTCATTTCAATTATCTTCATCGAGGAACCTAACTTCAAAGTTCATAGAAAGAACGGCCTCTACGATGCGGTAAACTTGATTTTGTGTGATGCGCCCTACGTCGTGCGGGCGCAGGCAGTTCCCAATGTTCAGGACGACTCAGTTAAGCTGGCCGTTACCTTGCGCAATATCAGCTCCGCAACCAAGTCAGCCATTCTAAAAGTCAAAATCGTTGAGGACAAGAGCGGCGAGACCGTGGCCAAGGCGGAGAAAGCGCACCAGGCGCACGTTGGCGAAAGCAATAGTGAAATAGACATAAGCATACCCGACGCCAAACTTTGGAGGCCGGAGACACCGCATCTTTACAGGTTTGAGGTCGAGGTCCATAGCAAGGGACGGCATACCGATACTTATGCCGACCGCTTCGGCATGAGATCCTTTTCCATTTGCCAGAATACAGGGCGCGGTTTGCTCAACGGGCGGCCCATTCTGCTGACCGGAGTGGGGATGTTCTCGATGTGGGACGCTGCCGTGCACTACGGGAGTGCGTTGTACGATGATTCAAGGATTCGCCATGCCTTTCGGTTTGTAAAAACACTGCGAGGCAATGCCGTCCGGTTCAGCTTTGATTTGATGCCGGACATTTGGTATCGCATAGCCGACGAAGAGGGATTTCTCATGCAGAACGAGGCTCATTGGAATATCAACGACACCGCCACACTGGAAGCTGTCACAGCGGAGTTTGCAGACTGGATTCATGAGCACGCCAATCACCCCAGTGTAATTATATGGGACGCCGCCAATGAAACAGTGAAGAAGGGGCCGTTATTAAGAGAGGCCGTGAAAGCCGTGCGGCATCTCGACCTTTCCAACCGCCCTTGGGAGCCTTCAACCTGGTTTCATCATACTCAGGAAGCGGCAGTCTTGTCCCAAAAGGGGGACGTTACCGAATGGCACCCTTATAGCGTTTTTGATTATCTGGGAGACGGGCGTTGGAAATTCCTTTTCAATGAAGGGATTTACCCGGAGATATTTGAAAAGGGCCCAAACCCAAAGCCGGTTCATCCTGGTTGGATTGTGAACGAATACTGTGGGTTGTTCTTAAACAGAGATGGAAGCTTTTATCTAGGCCAATCAAAGAGATTCGCGGATGCATATTTTGCAGAAGCGAATGGAAGCCATTACTTGTTCGGCAGAGCGCGTTTCGTCGCCTGGGAAGCCGAATACTACCGCCGCCTGCCAGGTTGCCTGGGCGTGTTGTGGAACAGCTATCTTTGGGGGCCCGGCATCCAGCAACCCTTGGCCAGCCAAACATTGAGCGAGAGGGAGCTGGCTTTGGGTCGATACATTGCCGACGCATCCGCGCCCGTGGGAGTGATGGTTAATAGCTGGCAAACGAAAATTCCCACCGGGAGATTGAAAGTCCCCGTTTCCGTGGCGAACGATGGGCCCAGTCCGTGGTCGGGAACAGTCCGCCTCAGCCTGATTCGGGCAGGCGAGAATCTCTCGAAAATGGGGGCTTTGTTCGAACCTCCGCAAGGTCAAGCGGAAATTGATCAACGAATTGTCCGTCAATGGCACGAAACTCTTCATGAAGTTCCCGTGAGCCAGCAAGGCGAAGCCGTCTTTGACGTTATCATCCCCGAGGCGGGTAACTATCACTTCGTGGCCGAGATCACGGGTTTGGATGGACAACCCGTGCGTAGCTGGCGCGACTTTGTGAGCACAGGCGACCCAGTGGACGCTTTGAACGAAACGCCCAAAGAAATGTGGGTGGCGTTTGCCGGGGCCGGAAACAAATGGCCGCAGTTCCGAGGGCCCGGCGGCAGCGGCATAGCGCAGGACCTGAAAAGCAGCCGAGTCCCCACGCAATGGGACACGACGAAGAATGTGGCATGGCGCATTGACGTGCCGGGCCTTGGGTGGTCCAGCCCGATTGTCTGGGGGAACCGCGTCTTCCTCACCACCGCGGTGGACGCCCAGGGAACTGAGCAGCCGGAGGGCGGCTTCTACCTGGGCAAGGATCGCGGAGGCCGGGGCGAACATCGCTGGTTGGTGCTCGCCTACGATCTGAACACCGGAGTGAAACTCTGGGAACGTCAAGTTCACCAGGCGGTGCCGCCGCGCACCCATCTCAAGAGCAGCTACGCTTCGGCGACCCCCGTGACGGACGGCGAGCGGGTGTACGCCTGGTTCGGAGAGTTCGGACTTCTGGTGGCCCTGAACGCGACGGACGGAGCCACGATGTGGTCCTTCTCGGAAAAGGCACGCAAATCCAGGAATAACTGGGGGTTCGGCGCATCGCCGGTGATGCACGGCGGCCGGGTCTATCTGGTGCATGACAACGAGGAAGACGCCTATGTCGCGGCGTTCGATGCTTCGACCGGAAAGGAGATCTGGCGGGCCAAACGACCGCCGGAGACCAACTGGAGCACG
>JGI24422J19971_10001231_pt1 | contig 15486 bp, 15 predicted proteins | sample DeeMarSWOR152_54_FD_19971 | JGI IMG/M metagenome (IMG submission 19971) | reverse complement strand
CACCGAAAACGGCGGGGTTGTGGAGGCAGCCCGCAACCTTCCAGGGGTAGACATCGTCAAAGTGAACAACCTAAACGTTGAGCTTCTGGCGCCAGGGACTCATCCGGGGAGACTCACCGTTTGGACAAGTTCGGCTGTTGAAAAACTGAACGAGTTGTTTGGAGAAGGATAGACGTGGACCCCTACGAAGTTGTGTTGTATCCGGTTATGACCGAGGTTACGAGCCGCATTCTTGAAACCGAGAACAAGCTCGTTTTTGTTGTTAACACGGCGGCTACTAAAGGGGACATAAAGCGGGCGGTGGAGGAGCTCTATGAAGTGACTGTGGAAAAAGTTAACGTTGCAATCACACCTAAGGGTAAGAAAAAGGCTTTTGTGAAGCTTCACCCCGACTACAAAGCGGTGGACGTGGCGATCAAACTGGGTATTCTGTAGTCCCCTGCCTATCCTTTATGATCTTTGCAAACCCCGTTCTTCTTAACTAGACTTACTTTGCGTAGTGCGCGCGCATATATGATGACTAGATTTTTCTTTTGCCCAAAACTGATCTAAAAGCTCCATGTTTGGGACAGTCGTAAAGACCTATGTGAAGCTCAAGTCTCTTGCCCGTCTTGTCTGGTCGACCTGCCATTTTCCATGTCTTTCTAGGAGTTTCAATTTTCATTCCACACTTGGGGCACTTAGCCGCATCTCTGCTTATCATGAAATGCATTCGATTGTTGACAACTTTCATTCTAACTTTTCCTTTGCTCACTAAATCATAAAGAAGTGCGGTGAAATCAGCTACGGCAAAAGTAGATATTTTGGCAGTTACAAGGGTGCCGAAATCCGTGTAGAAGCGTACTCCTCCCATTATTTCTTCGGACGTGAAACCGACTTCCTTACGTTCATTCAGAAAAGAAATTATCTCCTCTTCCAAACTGCTGGAGAGCCTTCCATTTTCAAATTCGCTTTTTTGTATGGGCATAGGAACCCCTCTTTCTAATATGCTCAAGGAACAAACATGTAAAAAATGTTGTGAAGTTAAAATCACGAGTATAACTAAGAATGCAGCGGATACGTTTTAACACATTTTTGACGGAAAATGCGCGTGCGATATCAGGCAAAATATAATATTTTCCTAGCGCGCGACATCCAATTACGAGAGTTCCAGCACCATTCTCGCAAGGTCTATGTATTTTCCGTTTTTGCAGATTCCTTTCGGAATTTTGCCTACTTCCTTGAACCCGATTTTTTTGTAGAGTTCTTTGGCTATGTCATTTGTGTCGAAGACATCTAAAACTAGGACTTTCAACCCAGCCTTCTTCGATTCTTCAATTAGTGTTTTCATAATAACGGTGCCTATTCCAATTCCTCTGAACCCTGATTTTATACCTATCCCCAACACACCTACGTGACTCATACGATACTTTTGTTTTCCAACTTCAGCGCCTGCAACGACTTCACCGTCAACCTCAGCAACAACGTGAATGAAATCACCTTTGTCTATACTGACTAGCCTTTCTGCAAGCCACTCTATCTCTTCTTCTCTGGTGACTTTCTCCGTCAGAATGATGTCCAGTTTCTCATCTACTAGACTGTTGATGTACTCCATCAAACTTTCCAAATCTTCCCATGTTGGGGGACGAATCACAACGTTTCTTCCGTCTTTTGCTATGAAAGTTTTAGGCTGCAAAGTAGACCCAATCCAACTTCTTAACGGGCTATATATACACTTAGCTGCGCGCGTACTCAATGAAGTATATGCGCACGCATGTGTTTTTATAGGAGAAAGATGAATAGAGAGCCTTCCGAAAAGGCGGATGTTTCATGGATTGGTTCATCTTCACTATCGTTGCCACCGTATTCTGGGCTGTCGGTGTTGTGATAGATAAATACATCTTAACGAAGCACATGCAAGACCCGTTCTCTTACCAACTTCTCTACACAATAACAGAAGCACCGATTTTGTTGCTCCTCCTATTCACATCAATTTCCTTTGCTCTCCCTTGGTCTCTATTGGGCATTGTTGGTGGTCTTGGCATATACCCTGGGGTTATTCTTTACTTTAAAGCCATGGCGATAGAAGAGGCTTCCCGAGTGATTTCACTGTGGTACACGAGTCCGATCTTTGTTCTACTACTAGCTTATGTATTTCTGGAGGAAAAACTGAGTTTACCAGGTTATTTGGGTATTGTATTTCTAGTTCTTGGCGCTATGTTCATCTCTTATAGAAAAGAAAAAGGTAAGAAGCCCATGATATCCCCCGCGTTGGGACTAATTTTGGCATCAAGCGTTATATTTGCTGGATACGAGATCTTGACAAAATATGTTCTTGACGCTGTAGATTACCCATCGTATCTCTTCTGGAATTTCGTTGGAACTGCAGTGATAGGATTTTCATTGATTTGTTTCCCGAAGATAAGAAGAAATTTCCTAAGTGACACTAAAAGTGTGAATGGAACCGTTCTCTTCTGGAGAATTATAAATACTTCTCTAGGTCTTATCGCAACAGTTTTCTACTACATTGCGATCTCAGGTGGACCTGTGTCTTTGGTCTCTGCTGCGTCATCTCTAGAGCCATTCTTTGTTTTCGCGTTTGTTCTTCTGCTTAGTCTATTCGTACCAAAAATATTGAAAGAAGAAACCGGGAAAAGAGTTGTGACGATAAAGGCGTTAGCGATTATTCTTATAGTTGTCGGAACATTGCTGATAACAAAATAAAAGCCTAGGGTTTACTTGTGTTCTCTGGGAGGATAAAAGTATTTAAAAGAGGTTTTCTTTGTAGCATTTAAATCCTTGTTAAGACATGATCATTGTCAGGAGGCACAGCATCGTGGGTAAGCGAATACGCGTTCAGAGACGTGGCAGAGGTTCACCCACCTTTCGGGCGTCAACCCACAAGCGAGTGGCTCCTGTTCAGTACCCTCCCATGTCCCAAAAAGAGCGGAAAGGAGTTGTTCACGGTCAAGTTGTGAAGATTGTCCACGAGCCTGGAAGAGGCTCACCCCTAGCCTCGGTGAAACTTGAAACTGGCGAAACCTACCACGTGGTGGTTCCAGAAGGAGTTTATGAGGGACAGCCAACGCAGATGGGAAACAAAGCTTCCGTAGACGTTGGCAACGTGCTTCCTTTAGGCAGTATTCCTGAGGGAACCATAATATGCAACATCGAGTTGTCGCCCGGCGATGGGGGAAAGATGGCTCGTTCATCCGGCTCATACGCAACCGTGGTGGCTCACACACCCGAAAAAACCATGATAAAGCTTCCCTCAGGAAAAACCCGGTATCTAAACGATCTCTGCCGCGCAACAGTCGGCGTCATCTCCGCATCTGGTCGTGTCGACAAGCCGTTTCTGAAGGCTGGAGCCAAGTTCCACCTGATGAAGGCGAAGGGCCACATGTACCCGAGAACACGAGGCGTAGCCATGGTGGCGGCGGCGCATCCATACGGTAGTAGTAAAAGGGGAGCACGAAAGGTCACCACAGTTTCGCGACACGCTCCACCCGGCAGGAAAGTGGGCTTGATCGCGGCGAGAAGCGCTGGTCGCAAACGAAAAAGAAGAAAATGAGCGGCGTGTATTCGTCGCGGGTAAAGATTTAAGTGCGTAAAATGTTAATAGCAGAGACTCTGAACGTAACTTGGTGAAAAGGTCTTGCCTGAATGGATATGCTTGAAGTGTGGACACAAGTGGGTTGACGAGAGCAAAGTGGAGCCAAGGTACTGTCCCACCTGTGGCAGTGCAAACATATATGTCCCAAAAGTCGTGAAAAAACCGAAATAGTACACCTAAGGCGTTACGAGAAACGCTCTCCAAAACGGTTTACATCCAAGCGACCCCTTTCGCTGTAGGGGGTTCTATTTGGTTTCTAATAACAGCAGAATGTTGAAAACAAAATTTTCTCGAAAAACAGCGCTAAGACGGGAGCCTGTGCGCGCGCCGTGAGCGGTCATATTTGGATCATATAGCGAAAAGGTATGTTGAAAACAGGTTTTCGGAAAAACTGCTTGCGCTAAATGGGGAGGGGGGCTATGGGGGTCTGGAAAGAAGGCATTCTTATAGCAAAGTTTGCTGAGATGACGTATGTTAGAGAAAAGCTAAACTTCCTTTTAGTTCAGACACGACTGAAATGCTTAGGAATCATAAGAGCGAAGAATACCGCACGAGGTAGCCACGCTTAACTTTTGGAGGCTTCGGCTTCCACGAACTCAAACGGCTCTTCATCTCGTCATCCTTCAACTCTACCCTCAGAACCCTCTTCGGAATATCGATTTCAATAAAGTCTCCATTTCTCAGCGCGGCTATAGGTCCGCCCTCCGCTGCTTCAGGCGACACATGTCCTACACACGGCCCTCTGGTGGCTCCGGAAAACCTGCCATCCGTAACCAGCACAACAGACTCGCTTAAACCCATCCCGCTTATGGTGGCTGTTGGAGACAACATCTCCCTCATGCCAGGCCCGCCCTTCGGCCCCTCATAGCGAATGACTACTACATCGCCCCGCTCGATTTTCCGGCTAACTATGGCCTTCATAGCCTCCTCCTCAGAGTCGAAAACCCTAGCAGGTCCCTTATGGACGAGTATTTCTGGCGAGACAGCCGCGGTTTTCACCACTGCCCCCTCGGGCGCTAGGTTTCCTCGCAACACGGCTATGCCCCCCTCCTTATGCACAGGGTTAGCCAAGGGACGAATCACCTCAGCATTAAGCACCTTAGCCCCTTCAACGTTCTTTTCAATGGTTTTTCCCGTTACAGTGACGGAGTCCAAGTGGAGAAGAGGGCTCAGCTCCTTCATCAGAGCTGGAATTCCACCAGCCGCGTCCAGATCCTCCAGCGCATAGGGTCCGCTAGGAATCATGCTGCAGAGGTGGGGAACCCGCCTGCTTATCTCGTCGAAGAGGCTTAGAGGCAAAGGAGTTCCAGCCTCACCCGCAATCGCCGAAAGATGTAGCACGGCGTTGGTGGAGCCTCCGAGAGCCATGTCCACCGCGATGGCGTTCTCAAAGGCTTTCGCAGTCATGATATCTGAAGGATTCAAATCTTCTCGCAGCAGCTCCAGAATCCTCTCTCCGCTCTCCCTAGCGATCCTCAGCTTTAAGGCGCTAACAGCAAGGGCGGTGGCGCAACCCGGAAGAGACATTCCTAAGGCTTCAGTTATGCACGCCATAGTGTTAGCCGTGAACATGCCGCTGCAGGATCCGCAGCCCGGACACGCAACGTCCTCAAGGCTCTTCAGTTCTTCTTCACTCATTTCGCCAGCTACAACCTTCCCCACAGCTTCGGAAATTGAGGCGAAACTAATTCTCTTTCCATCCAAGACGCCTGTCAGCATAGGACCTCCGGTCACCACGATGGAGGGCACGTTAAGTCTAGCCGCAGCCATAAGCATGCCCGGAGTTATCTTGTCGCAGTTTGTAACCAAAACCATGCCGTCGAATCTGTGAGCTTGAACCATAATCTCAATCGAGTCTGCGATGACTTCTCTAGAGGGCAGAGAATACCGCATCCCCTCATGTCCCATGGCTATCCCGTCGCAGACAGCGATCGTGTTGAATTCAAAGGGCACTCCACCAGCAGATCTAACTCCGGCCTTCACCTCCTCAGCTATTCGGTTTAGGTGGATGTGGCCTGGAACCACGGTTGTGAAACTGTTGACCACTGCGATGAAGGGTTTGTCCATGTCGCTGTCTGTAACCCCTAAGGCCTTCAACAGTGCTCTGTGGGGAGCTCTTTTTATTCCACGCTTTATTTCGTCGCTTCTCAAGTTCATCCCTCAAAACGTGCAGGTTTCATTAGACTATGGAGACCAAAAGCTTTATATTTAAAGTTGCCCCGCCAAATAAGGGCGAGTCGAAATGGGGTATTATTTTATTGAACGCCTTCCCGAAGAAAGTACGGATTTTTGACACTACTCTGAGAGACGGCGAACAAACCCCCGGAGTTTCTCTAACACCTGACAACAAGCTCAGAATTGCCAAAAGCCTAGATAAGCTGGGAGTAGACGTTATTGAAGCTGGATTTCCCGCGGTTTCTGAAGGAGAGACAGAAGCGGTAAAACTCATCGCCAAAGAAGGCCTCAGGGCAGAGGTCTGCAGCTTCGTCAGGGGAACAAAGAGCGACATAGACGTTGCACTAAAATGCGACACCCAAAGCGTACATCTGGTTATTCCCACCTCAGACCTGCACCTTCAATACAAGTTGAAGAAAACCAGAGAGGACGTTCTAAAACTCGTAGAAGAATCCGTTCAATACGCCAAAGACCATGGACTCGTCGTCGAACTCTCAGCAGAAGACGCCACCAGAAGCGAATTCAACTTTGTCAAAGAGTTCTTTGCCAAAGGAATCTCCGTAGGAGCGGACAGAATCTGTCCATGTGACACAGTTGGGGTTTTGACTCCTGAAAAATCTTACAAATTCTTCTCAGACATGAGAAAAGCGTTCAAAGATATAATTATAAGCGCTCACTGCCACGACGACTTCGGAATGGGTGTGGCAAATTCTATAGCAGCCTTGAGGGCTGGCGGCAACCAAGTTCACGCGACAATTAATGGGTTGGGAGAAAGAGCTGGAAACGCAGCTCTGGAAGAAGTTGCTGCTGCTCTGAAGCTTATTTACGGCGTGAAATTGCCGATAAAAACTGAACTCTTATATCGCACATCAGCGTTGGTGGCTCGACTAACCGGAGTTCCAGTTCAGCCAAACAAGGCGATTGTGGGCGAAAACGCCTTTGCCCATGAGTCAGGCATCCACACGCACGCCATACTGTCCCATCCATCAACTTATGAGCCAATCTCTCCTGAAATTGTGGGAGTCACTAGAAGACTAGTGGCTGGCAAACACGCAGGATCTCACGGCATTAGGGCATCGTTGAAAAAGATTGGATTACATCCAACCGACAAACAGCTCAAAGAGATTTCCATGCGGGTGAAAACCGTAGGAGATAAAGGCAAGAAAGTCACCGATGCCGATCTAATGGCGGTCGCAGAGGCTGTTATGGGTTTACCTCAAACTCATCCAATAAATCTTGAAGAACTAACCGTTGTCACTGGAGACCGAGTTACCCCAACCGCATCGGTGCGACTCAAACTTAACAACAAAGTGGTCTCAGAGGCAGCCACTGGATTGGGACCCGTAGACGCCGCAATAAACGCTGTGAGGAAAGCCATCCTCGTCGTTGAGCCAATTCATCTGGAGCGGTATCACGTCAAAGCTATCACAGGCGGCACCGACGCCATGGTAGAGGTGATCGTTCGTCTACGTAAAGAAGACAGGACAGCGACAGCCATGGGAGTTCGAGAAGACATAGTTATGGCAAGCGTTGAAGCTGTTATTAGTGGCATGAACGTGTTAATGGCCGACTACAACAAACGTGGCAATAAGCAAACAGAGAAATCGTGACAGAAAAGATTTAGAGCCAAAACCTTTTTAAGATAAAATCCGTCAACTCAAAGGAGAATTCCGTTCAGATGGAGGACAAAAAACGTGAGGGATCACTTCCTCGTACATTAGCTCCCCCAAAATTTTATCCAGAAAACCTAGTGAACGGACTCTCACACGGTTTTTCCCAGAATTGCTGCATAAGCATCGTACGGTTATAGAATATCACCTAAAGGAGGAACATGAGAAGTGACAAAAATGTCAGGTGCTCAAGCCGTTGTAGAAGCACTGAAGCGACAAAAAGTAGAAGCCATTTTCGGTATAATTGGAGGAGCACTGCTTCCAGTATACGATGTTCTACACGAAACTCCAGAGATAAGACACATCCTTGCTCGACATGAACAGTGTGCAGCCCACGCAGCCGACGGATACGCCCGTGCAAGCGGACGGCCAGGAGTCTGCATGGCCACGTCAGGACCCGGAGCAACAAACTTGGTCACTGGTATCGCGAACGCCTACATGGACTCTTCACCGGTCATAGCCTTCACAGGTCAAGTCAACGCCTTTGCCGTCAACTCGTCTTATATGATAGGCAAAGACGCCTTCCAAGAAGCAGACATAATCGGAATCACCACTCCAATCACAAAATACAACTATCAACCTAAGAAGGCTACGGACATCCCGAAAACAGTGAAACAAGCCTTTCACATAGCTACAACGGGCAGACCTGGAACAGTCTTGATTGACCTTCCTAAGGATGTGCAGACGAAAATTGCTGAAATGAAGTTTACGGATAGTGTTAAAATTCGAGGCTACAAACCTAAGACAGACCCCCACCCACTTCAGGTTAAAAAAGCCGTTGAGCTCCTCTTCAATGCTGAGCGTCCTATAATTTTGGCTGGTGGAGGAGTAATCGTCTCAAACGCCTCACCAGAGCTTTTGGCAATAGCTGAGCTCTTGATGGCACCGGTAATAACTCCTCTCATGGGAAAGGGATGCTTCCCAGAAAACCATCCCCTGTCTTTAGGAAACTTAGGCATGCATGGAACTCGTGCCGCAACCAAGCTGATCTTAGAGGCTGACGTTCTTTTGGCGGTGGGAACAAGGTTCTCAGACAGAACCACTGGAAAGCTGGACGAGTTTTGTCCCGACGCAAAAATAATACACATCGACATAGACACGGCGGAAATCGGGAAAAACGTTGACGTTGACATACCAATAGTAGCCGACGCAAAAAAAGCCCTTAAGGAGATCTATAAATACCTCACGAAAAAGTTGCAGAAGAAAGAGAGTTCTCAATGGTTTAAGAGAGTTCAAGAAGTCAAAGAGCAGCTTAAAGACAAAGTATCTGGCGGCGAAAAAGACCTGAAACCTCCGCGACTGATAAAGGAACTCCGAAAAATCTTGCCAAATGATGCTATCGTAACAACAGAAGTTGGGCAAAATCAGATGTGGGCAGCCCTCCACTTTGCGGCATACAAACCGAGAACCTTCATCAGTTCAGGCGGACTAGGAACCATGGGGTTCGGCTTCCCAGCATCCATCGGAGCAAAAGTCGCCTGTCCTGACAGACCAGTAGTGGACATCGCCGGAGACGGAAGCTTCAGAATGACTGAACAAGAACTCGGCAGCTCAGTAAAGGAGAAAATTCCGGTTACGGTAATAGTGCTGAACAACTCAATGCTGGGAATGGTTGCCCAGTGGCAGAGGCTCTTCTACGACAGGAGGTACTCCGCAGTGGAGTTAGGAAGTACCCCCGACTTCGTTAAACTAGCTGAGGCCTACGGTGCACAGGGCACCCGCGTGTTTTCGCTCANAGAGTTTTCAAGAGCCGTNAGAAAGGCGATAAAAAGTGATGTTACCACGGTTATAGACGTTCCAATTCCGCCTGAGGAAAACGTGTTTCCAATGATTCCAGCGGGAGCTGGTCTTAAAGGCATAGTTGAAAGTGAGGAGGAATTGTAGAAATGGATGAAAAAAGCCACATAATAGCGGCTATCGTTGAACATAAGCCGGGTGTACTCTACAGCGTTGCAAACATGTTTAGACGCAGAAACTTCAACATAGAAAGCATCTCAGTGGGGCCTACAGAGCAAAGTGACCTCGCAAGAATGACAATAACCGTAAATGGAGACGAAAAACTCATCGAACAGGTGATTAAGCAAATGAACAAGCTGATAGACGTGGTTAAGGTGAGCAGACTAGACCCAACCAACATCGTCAGCAGAGAGATGGCCCTTGTAAAAATAACTACTTCTGGCGCCAAAGCCAGATCAGACGTCATCAACTACGCCGACATTTTCAGAGCCCGCGTAGTAGACGTTTCATCTGAATCCTTAATGGTAGAGATCACAGGAGGTTCAGATAAGATAGACGCCTTCATCGATCTGATGCGACCTTTCGGAGTAAAGGAAGTGGCTAGAACTGGCATAACAGCCCTCTCCAGAGGAGCGAAGTCAGTTAGGATTGAGGAATAAAGAGGTGGATAGAAAATGGTGAAAGTGTACTATGACGCGGACGTGAGCCTAGACAACTTAAAAGGCAAAACCATCGCAGTGATCGGCTACGGCAGCCAAGGACACGCCCAAGCCCAAAACATGAGGGACTCCGGCTTGAACGTTATGCTCGGTTTAAGACCTGAAGGCTCCTCGTGGAGCAGAGCGAAAAACGACGGCTTCAAGGTTTATCCAGTCTCAGAGGCAGCAGAGAAAGGCGATGTTGTCCACATGTTGATCCCGGATCCGGCGCAAGCCGCTGTTTACAGAGAACATGTGGCTCAACACATGACGAGGGAAAAGACCCTTGGCTTCGCACATGGCTTCAACATTCACTTCAAGCAGATCGTTCCATCTAAACACGTTGATGTCATAATGGTTGCTCCGAAAGGACCCGGACACCTAGTTAGAGAGACCTATCTCAAAGGTTTCGGGGTGCCAGCCCTAGTTGCAGCCTATCAGAACCCCTCTGGCCAGGCAAGGAAAACCGCTTTGGCTATCGCTAAAGGCGTCGGCTGTACCAGAGCCGGTGTCCTAGAGACAACGTTTAGGGAGGAAACCGAAAGCGACCTCATTGGTGAGCAAACGGTGCTGGTTGGCGGGTTAATGGAACTCATCAAAAAAGGGTTCGAGGTTCTCGTTGAGGCTGGATACCAACCTGAACTCGCCTACTTCGAGGCCTGCAACGAGGCAAAGCTGATCATGGACCTGATCTATCAAAGCGGGCTGACAGGAATGCTCAGAGGGGTTTCAGATACCGCCAAGTATGGAGGTCTAACCGTTGGACCCAAAATTATCGACCAACACGTGAAAGAAAGAATGAGAAAAACTGTGGAACTCGTTCAAAACGGCAGCTTTGCCGAGGAGTGGATAAAGGAGGGCAAGAAGGGCGGCAAAACCCTAGAGGCCCTGATGAAAGAAATTGAGAAACATCAAATAGAGAAAGTGGGCAGATTCATCAGGAAAACCGCTGGAATAGAGAAGTAATCAAGGCAAAAGCTGAAGAGTGCCATGAACATAGCCGAAAAAATCTTGGCCAGAGCCTCTGGGAGAAAAGAAGTTAGTCCAGAAGAGATCGTAGAGGCAAGAATCGATGTGGCGATGGTGAACGATATAACCGGACCCCTAACCGTTGAGGCGTTTCAAAAAATCGGAACCGAAAGGGTCTGGGACAACCAGCGGATAGTTATCATACTGGACCACCAAGTTCCAGCGGAATCCGTGAGGTCTGCCGAGCTGCATGAGATCATGAGGAAATTCGCAAGGGAACAGAAAATAGAGAACTTCTACGATGTTGGTCAAGGAGGAATCTGTCATCAAGTGATGCCTGAGAAGGGACATGTTCGACCAGGCGAACTGATTGTTGGCGCAGATTCTCACACATGCACCTACGGTGCCTTCGGAGCCTTCGCAACCGGTATAGGATCAACGGAGATGGCCGCCGTTTTCGTAACTGGCACCCTCTGGTTCAAGGTGCCCCACGTCATAAAAATAAACGTAAGCGGACGGTTTCAGGAGTTTGTTACCCCAAAGGACCTGATCTTAAACATAATTGGCCAGATAAAAGCTGACGGAGCTATCTACAAGGGGGTAGAGTTCACTGGCACCACGGTGCGGAGCATGAGCGTTGACGGTCGAATGACCCTCTGCAACATGACTGTGGAGATGGGAGCAAAAGCTGGCATAATAGAGCCCGACGAAACAACTTTAAGCTACGTTAAGGACAGAGTCAACGAACCGTTTAAACCCGTCAAAAACGATTCTGACGCCACCTACGAGAGATTTTTGGACTTGGACATCACAGACTTGGAGCCCCAAGTTTCCTGTCCTTCCTCGGTGGACAACGTTAAACCGGTGTCCGAAGTTGGGGATGTGGAAATAGACCAAGTGTTCCTCGGGTCCTGCACCAACGGGCGCCCAGAGGATCTTCGCTTAGCAGCTGGCTTTCTGAAGGGAAGAAAAATAAAGAAGGGGGTACGAATGTTGGTGATTCCTGCCTCCCAAGAAGTGTATTCGCAAGCACTGCGGGAGGATCTCATCGAAATCTTCGTGGAGGCTGGGGCGTACGTCTGCAGCCCCACATGCGGTCCTTGTTTTGGGGGACACATAGGTCTATTGGCGCCGGGAGAGGTTTGCGTGAGTTCTTCCAACAGAAATTTCATCGGGAGGATGGGAAGCCCGAAAGCCCACGTGTATCTGGCGTCCCCCGCAACTGTTGCAGCCTCAGCCTTAACAGGCAAAATAACCGATCCTAGATCACTGGAGGCCTGAAAGGATGATCACTGGAAAAGCAGTAAGGTTCGGAGACAACGTGGACACCGACGTTATTCTACCGGGAAAATACATGACTCTAACGGACCCTGTTGAACTGGCCAAACACGCAATGGAGGGACTGGACCCATCCTTCACCAGAAAAATTTGCAGGAAGCCATAATCGTTGCTGGAAGAAACTTTGGTTGCGGCTCCAGTCGGGAGCAGGCGCCTCTGGCGCTTAAGCACGCTGGCGTGAGGTGTGTGCTTGCGGAGTCCTTCGCCCGCATCTTTTACAGAAACTCCATAAACATCGGCTTGCCAGTGCTTGAATGCCACGGGATTTCGAGCAAGGTTGAAGAAGGCGACGAGTTAGCGGTGGACTTGCAGAAGGGCTTGGTTGAAAACCAGTTGAAAAACTCAACTCTTCATGCAACCCAACTTCCAGCGTTTATCCTAGAGATATTGAATGATGGAGGTCTCATAGAACACTTGAGGAAGAGATTGAAATGAGGGGCTACAAGATAGCTCTTATTTCAGGCGACGGGATTGGACCCGAACTCACCGATACGACACTGAAGGTCCTAGAAGCCGTTCAAAAGAGGTTTGGGTTGGGCTTAAGCATGGTTGAGGTAGAGGCTGGCGACGAGTGTTTCAAGCGGAGAGGTGTAGCCCTTCCAGAGGAAACCGTGGAGAGTATAAAAAGCTCTCACGCGTGCTTGAAGGGTCCAGTAGGCGAAACGGCAGCCGATGTCATCGTGAAGTTGAGGCTCATGTTTGATCTTTACGCCAACATTCGACCCGTAAAGGCCTATCCATCAGTCCCGTGCGTGAGGCCTGACTTAGACTTCGTGTTTGTGAGGGAGAACACTGAAGGAGTTTACAGGGGCCTAGAGTTCGCTTTAGACGACACCGCCATCTGCTTGAGAGTCATAACGAGGAAGGGAAGTGAACGGATAGCGAGGAAAGCCTTCGAGCTGGCCAGAAGGCGAAACAAAAAGAAAAGGGTCACGGCCGTCCACAAAGCAAACGTTATGAGGGTAACCTGCGGTCTCTTCGCAGAAGTTTGCAGAAAAGTAGCCAGGCAGTATCCGGATATAGCTTTTGACGAGCAGTACGTCGACGCCGCTGCCATGCGCATAATCAAGGAGCCGCAGGAATTCGACGTCATCGTGACCACCAACATGTTTGGCGACATCCTCTCAGATGAAGCTGCTCAACTCGTCGGAGGCTTAGGCATGGCTCCTGGAGCAAACGTCGGAGACAAATTCGCTCTGTTCGAGCCGGTTCACGGGTCGGCCCCGAGTAGGGTTGGAAAGCACACGGCTAACCCGTGCTCCATGATACTCGCCGCGAAGATGATGCTCGAATGGTTAGGTGAGCAGCATGGTGATCCCACATGTTTAGCCGCGGCTGAGGCAATAGAGGAAGGTGTGGTTGCGACGTTGCGCAAGGGAATAACTGTTCCAGATTTTGGTGGAAACGCCAAAACGGTGGAGGTGGGAGAGGCCGTTGCGGAGGAGATTGTGGGGAAAACGGTTGTGTAAATGTAGNAACATGTAGGAAAATTTCNTTTGGAGGTTGGAAGTTTGAAGCCTAAAGACGTAGCGTACGTCCGGATGTTTGACACCACGCTTAGAGACGGTGAGCAAACCCCAGGTGTGTCTCTCACTCCGGAGGAAAAATTAGAGATAGCTCAACAACTCGACAGGCTGGGTGTGGACGTGATAGAGGCTGGCACCCCGATAACCTCAAAGGGTGAGAAGAGGGCGGTTAGGGAAATAGCTAAAGCTGGACTGAAAGCCGAGATATGCGGTCTTGCCCGCACCATGAAGGAGGACATTCACGCAGCCGTAGAATGTGAAGTTGACTCTGTTCACACGTTTATCTCTACCTCGGAAGTGCAGATGGAACACGCTTTGGGTCTGACGCCTGAACAGGTTTTGTCAAGGACCGTGGAATCTGTGGAGTACATTAAGAACCATGGGTTGGTGTGCGAGTTTTCGCCCATGGATGCCACAAGAACCGACATGAATTTTTTGAAGCAGATATGTAGCGCTGCTGAGGAGGCTGGAGCAGATCGAATAAACATCCCCGACACAGTGGGCGTGATGACTCCAGCAGCCATGCGCAAGCTCATTGAAGACGTTAAAACCACGGTGAAAGTGCCCATAAGCGTGCACTGCCACAACGACTTTGGAATGGCTGTGGCAAACTCTCTAGCAGGAGTAGAAGGCGGCGCCTCTCAAATTCACGTGACCGTAAACGGACTGGGTGAGAGAGCTGGAAACGCAGCTTTAGAGGAGATTGTGATGGCGCTTCACTTGATTCACGGCCTGAAAACAGGGGTAAACACCAAGCTGATCTATGGAACTTCCCATCTGGTTTCCCGACTAACAGGGATCACGATCCAACCAAACAAGGCAGTCGTGGGCGAAAACGCCTTTGTCCACGAGTCTGGTATCCACACCCGCGGAGTTGCGGTAGTTCCCCGAACCTTTGAACCTATCAGACCTGAGCTTGTGGGGAGAAGGAGAAGACTGGTGGCTGGAAAACACGCAGGCACCCGAGGTATAAAAACAGAGTTGGAAGAAGTGGGAATACATCCCACTAAGCAGCAGCTAAAAGATATAGTTGAAAGGGTTAAGTATCTGGGAGACAAGGGCAAACTCGTGACAGACGCTGATTTGTTGGCTATAACCAGAGCTGTTACAGGGAGAGTGGTCAAAGAGGAGAAGATTGTTGACTTGAAGGATCTAGCTGTAGTAACCGGAATCAAGGTTATCCCAACGGCTTCGGTGAAATTAGTTTTGGACGGAAATGAATACGTGGCTGCCGAGACGGGCTTAGGCCCCGTGGACGCTGCTGTTAAGGCTGTGCAAAAGCTTACGGCCAACCTAGTGAACATTCGATTAAAGGAGTATCGGCTGGAGGCTCTAACCGGGGGGTCAGACGCTATAGCTGAGGTTGTTATAAAAGTTGAGGACAAGGATGGAAACGTTATGTCTGCGAGGGCTGCTCGTGAAGATATAGTCATGGCCAGTGTTGAGGCAATGATAAACGGCATCAACAAAGTTTTGTTGAGAAGACGGAAACTACAGTAAGACAGTGGTGATTAAGTGAAAGTCGCTTTTCAAGGTGAAATAGGAGCATACAGTGAAAGTGCGGTTTACTCTTTTTTCGGCTTCGGCAGAAGTGAAGCCCTGCAGGAACCTATCCGACGTTTTCGAAAATGTGGAAAAAGGGGAAACTTTGTATGGTGTGGTTCCCGTCGAAAACTCTATAGAAGGAAGCGTAAACCAAACCTACGACCTGTTTTTGACGCATGACCTTAAGGTGTGTGGCGAAATAGTCCTCAAGATTGCTCACTGTCTCATAACCAACC
>JGI24422J19971_10001230_pt1 | contig 15488 bp, 19 predicted proteins | sample DeeMarSWOR152_54_FD_19971 | JGI IMG/M metagenome (IMG submission 19971) | reverse complement strand
GAATTTCTGTTCGAGTGAAATCGGCGAGCAATCGAATTTTTTCAGGGTCATCTACTATGTAAACAGCATTCTGAGGCTTAGACGTAACAATTTTCCCCTCCTTTTCGTATAGTATAAACTTACAAATGAATAATATTTCTTTTCTTCTGTGTTTTGTTAAAGGTTTAAATTGGTAAAAACTTATATATCGATATGGCGCTCTATACCGCCGCATACGGCTGTTAAATGGACTGGGGAAATTATAATGGAATGTAAGAAACGTGTTGGCTATTCGATATTCGCTTTGGGAATTGCACGGTTAGCGTTTTCTTTAGCTCAGCACTTAGCAGGTCATGAGGTAACGCTGATGGAAGTATTCGAAGGTCTTCCCTTCTTGTCAGCAGGAGTTGTGCTGTACGCTACTGATGTCCACAAAATTTTTGTTTCGGTCTCTCAGACCATGTACAAAAGTGTGGAGCTCAAGAGCCTAGATGCATTCAATTATGGTGTTGCAAGTTTCTTTAGACGGCTATCCGAGACCATGTACAAGTATTCAGAGCTCAGAGGCATAGACGCGCTAAACTATTTTATAGCCAACCTCGTCACATCATTTTCTAAACACTTCAGAAAGACCCACACGGGAGTGCTATCCTATAACATGCTAATGGCTTTTATCGGAGCTGCGCTATTACTACTCCTGCTGGCCTTATTCGCATAACTCGCTAATTAAGAGGAATGATAGATGACCATCGGCATGCCGTAAGGGGACGGACTAATGAGAACCAAATCCGACACAATGGCAACGATGTTATGCGCGCGCGCTTAAGTTGGTGACTTTTTTGACCGAATACGTGTACATAGCGACTGTTGGAAAAACGCCGGAGAAAGTCTTAATTAGATTAAGATCACGGCTAAACATTAAAAAAAGTCTTTCTTGTCGGTAGCAGTGACAATGAAGTTAAGCAATGCGTGGAACACATAAAGGATTTTTCTGAGAAACTTGGCTATGCTGTAGAAACCGTTGAGGCAGACGCTTTTGACGATCGATCGAAGCTACAGTCTGAAGTCACCTTAGAGGCTGTTAAAAAGTGGAACCCTCAACTTGTCGTGTTTGACGGCCCTCTTGTTATAGCAAAGAATTAAAATAATATTTGAAGAGTCAGAGAAAGTAGGTTACGTCAATCTGAAGGTGAATAAGTTGAGCAGAATCAAAGAAAAGTCGTTTAGTGACTTGATGAAAGAAGTAGTTACTCCTGGGCTGTGCACTGTTTGCGGCACATGCATCGCTGCTTGTCCGTATAACGCGTTAATTCTTCGAGAAGAAAGCTTCAAACGTTTAGAACTTCATGAACTTGAGGTTACCCAAGACATTTACAAGTCTATTGAAAATTTATGTGAAAAATGCGGCTTTTGCTATTATAATTGCCCAGAAATAATGTTTAATCTCGAAAAAGCAGAGGAAGACGAGTTTGGTGCAGTGGCAAAAGATGAACTCGGCCACGTTCTAAAAGCGTATATGACTCAAGCTACCGACAAGAAAATTCTTAAGAACGCTCAATGCGGAGGCGTAGCCACAGCCCTATTAAAATATACGCTTGAAAACGAACTAGTTGACGCTGCAGTAGCGGTAACATCGACAGAATATCCAGCATGGAAACCTAAACCCGTGGTTATAACAGACCCCAAGAATTTGTGGAAAGTTCAAAAAACGAAGTATACCCCAGCTGCAACAGTCATCGGTGTTAGCTCTGCATTGTACGAATGGGGTCGTTCCAAAATAGCGGTAGTGGCTACACCCTGTCAAGTCCGTGGAATATGGACTACGAAAACCCGTCCAAAAGGATACAGCAAGATATTCAACTCAATAAGACTGATAATCGGACTTTTCTGCTATGGAACCTATCCATACAATGGCCTTTTCATAAAATTTCTAGCCAAAAGGCATGGCATCATCCTTTCAAGCATCAATAAAATCGACTTGGACACAGAAAAAATACGAGTATATGTAAACAATGAACTCAAACTAGAAGTTCATAGACGCCAACTACACAGATATCTCCGAAAATCATGTAGATATTGCCGTGACTTTACAAACAGACTTGCAGACGTATCACTTGGAGGAGTAGGGTCGCCGGAAAAATGGACAACCGTGTTGATTAGAACTAAAAGAGGGAAAAAAATTTTCGAAGATGCTATAAAAGAAGGATATATTAAAGCAAAACCACTTTCAGATCGGGAATTGGAAGAAATAAAAGAGTTGGCAAGATTAAAACTTAAAGAAGGGGTCACTGATTAGTTGTGTTATGGTGATGGATCTAAAGGTGCTGTCCTGTAGACTGGGGCATTCTTTTCTCGCACGCGCGCGCACATACAGAGAGTAAACATCATACACGAAGCCAGACATGCGCGCGCTTTTCTCCTTTCTACTAAGACTGGGCTGCTCCATTTTTTCCTTATTAAGAACTATAAAAGATAACGATATTAAGAGAAGGGGAAGCATAAAAATCCAAGCGTTCCACAAGCCTAACTCAAAATCTGGCATAAGCGACATGATTTCACTCCTTATGGTTCACTTTCCCCACTTCAATTCTCTCTCTTTTGCGCAACTTACCCTACTCTAACCGTTGGTATCATTTGATGCGCACTCGCAATGTCAATGAAATAGGCTACGCCATTCCTTTTCCTTCGTAAGGTTGGAGAGGGCGTCAGCGTAGATTTTTACTCTTAAAGATTCAGCATCCTTTGGTGTCACATCTTTCGTGTGCTTCTGTCCGACTATTTTGAGCTGTCTTAACATTGCAACTGCTAATTCTTCAAAGTCTTCTGATGAAACCTCAGAAACGTGATGATATAATTTGAAGACGCTAAACATCCCTCTCAGATGTTCTATCTGTGTTCGGATAAAGTACCTTTGAACGTCCCGCGGTATGCGATCAGGGTCGATGATGAGTAAAAACGCTATGGGCGTGTAATATTTTTGCAGGATGCCATGTTCCTCCGCCTCAACCTTGTCTATGTGTATGAGCCCAGCATCCATGAGTAGATGTAGGTGATAGCCAATCGCGGCCTTCGTAATACCGAACTGCCCAGAGAGTTGAGTTTCTGTCATTGGGTATTTGCTTAATAAGCGTAGAATTTCTGTTCGAGTGAAATCGGCGAGCAATCGAATTTTTTCAGGGTCATCTACTATGTAAACAGCATTCTGAGGCTTAGACGTAACAACTTCCCCTCCCTTTCATATAATATAAACTTACAAATGAATAATATTTCTTTTCTTCTGTGTTTTGTTAAAGGTTTTAAATTGGTAAGGACTTATATATCGGTATCAAATACTATACCGCTGTTAAATGAACAGAGGAAATTACAGTGGAATCTAAGAAACGTGTTGGNTATTCAATATTCGCTTTGGGAATCGTACGGTTAGCGTTTTCTTTAGCTCAGNACTTAGCAGGTCATGAGGTAACGGTGATGGAAGTGTTCGAAGCTCTTCCCTTCTTGTCAGCAGGANTTGTGCTGTACGCTACTGATGTCCACAAGATTCTTGTTTCGGTCTCTCAGACCATGTACAAAAGTGTGGAGCTCAATATCTTCGATGGATTCCAATATGCTGTTGCCAAACTAATCACGTCGTTTTCTCGGCATTTCAGAAAGACCCACACGGGAGTGCTGTCCTATAACATGCTAATGGCTTTTATCGGAGCTGCGCTATTACTACTCCTGCTGGCCTTATTCGCATAACTCGCTAATTAAGAGGAATTGTAGATGACCATTGGCATAACACTGTTTTGGGACATACTGTTCCATGCGCGCGCTCGGGCACACTTATACTTATCACACCGTATCCTAAGAAAAAATTTACAAACATATTTGACAAAACAACATAGTAATATGTAAAAAGTTGATCTGCGTGTGCATATACATAAATATTGTGCTAACGAAAATCTCGTGATCTTTCTTATTGAAAAATCTTTTAAAAGGGGGCTTCAAAGTCTTCTGATACAAAGATGATGGGAGAGGGCTTTAACGCTTAATGATTTGCTGCAGATTGCTTTGATAGTTTTAACGGTTTTTCTGGCATTGTTGACCGTTGAGCTAAAGGACATGCTCCACGCTGTTATCTGCCTGTGTGGGATGTGCATCACCATAGGAGCGTTATTTTGGCTGCTCAACGCACCGTACGTCTCTGTCTTTCAGCTATTGGTTTACGCAGGGGCTGTGATCGTTCTTTTCATAGCCACAGTTATGTTAACGGCGAGAAAGGAGAAGCCATAAAATGAAAATAGACTGGATCAGAGTGGCAGGGCTAACAGCCGTCGTCTTGGCTGTGTTAATTTTTTCCATGCTAGTCGTTAGGTCCGAATTTCCAGCCTTCGATCACGTGGAACCTGTTGAAATCGAAACAACTGAATTCCTATGGACTTATCGGTTGATCGACCTAATTGCTCAAGCTTTCGTTTTGTTTGCGGCGGCTGCTTGCTGTGTGGCCGTGTTGAGGGCTGAGGAGGAAGAGAAAAAATGATTCCGCTTGTCCACTACCTAGCGGGGGCTATCGCCCTCTACACTATTGGGATGTACTGTCTGGCTTCAAAGCGGAACATGATCAGACTCGTCATCGGAATTGAAATCCTAATAAACGCCGCTCATCTAACTTTCATCGCGTTTTCAGCCGTTAGAGGCACGGATCCGCTCGGCCACGCCATTGTGATCATGTCGATAGTGTTCGCGGGGTGCACCACTGCCGTAGCCTTGACAATCGTCACCTACGCCTACAGACATTATGGCACACTAGACGTTCGAAAACTGAGGCGGTTGAGGTGGTGAGGGTCTAAGCATGTTTACTGAACCTTTGGACGTCCTCCTCATATTCACGGTTACGACGCCAGTTATTGGGTGGGTGGCATACAAAAAGAAATATCGAAAAATTCAGGGTGTCTATGCCGCCTTGGGATTCTCAGTCGCAGCCTACTTTCTCTATGAACTGTACATGGAGGTGGCTGAGAAAGGTGTCGTCCTGATTGTTGGTCAACTGCCTTTCAATCCTCCTCTAGGAGCATGCCTCGAAATAGACATGCTCAGCGTTTTTATGGCATTCCTTTGCACGATAACTGGGCTATTCGCTTCTGTCTATTCAATTACGTACATGGAACACGACACTGGGTTAACAGAATATTATACGCTCCTCTTAGGCATAATCGCTGGCATGACGGGTGTTGTCTTCGCTGGCGACTTCTTTACGCTGTTTGTCTTCTGGGAGCTTATGTGCCTCACATCATACGCTCTGGTTGCGTTTCGAAAGCAGAGATGGGAACCCATAGAAGCTGGGTTTAAATACCTCATTATGAGCGCTGCCGGAAGTGCAACCATTCTCCTCGCCATGTCTTTTCTCTACGGCATGACAGGAACAGTAAACTTCGCGGGTCTTGCAGCCAGCCTTAACGGGACGGCACCCAACAGATGGTTATATGTAACCTTGACGTTAATCATCGTTGGTTTCGGAATCAAAGCAGCCGTCGTCCCATTCCATACGTGGCTTCCAGACGCCCACTCAGCTGCACCAAGCCCGATAAGCGCTGTGCTTTCTGGTGTCATGGTAGAAACCGCAGCTTATGCGCTCATCCGCATTCTCCTCCTCATTTTCGCTTCGACGCAACCAGTTTGGCAGATGACGCTTGCAGTTTTTTCGGTTTTCACTATGTTTGTCGGCAATTCTATGGCGTTGTTGCAGAACGACCTCAAACGTTTACTCGCTTTCAGCACTATTGCCCAGATGGGCTACATTCTTTTCGGGTTGGCCACCGCCTCCCTATCTGGACTAACTGGAAGCTTATTCCACATCATGAACCACGCAATTATGAAGAGCCTTCTGTTCCTTTGCGCAGGTTCCTTCATTCATCAAACAGGAACGCGGGATCTCCGGAAGCTCGCGGGAATAAGGCAAACAATGCCCATGACCACCATATTTTTTGCCATTGGAGCTGTTGCGATCGCGGCCATTCCGCCTTTAAACGGTTTCTGGAGCGAATGGATGATCGTGGCGGCAGGCATAGAAGCCGGGATGCTTCCGTTTTCAGCCTTAATGATTATCAACGTGCTCTTTTCTGTTGCCTACTACCTCCGCGTCATTCACATAATTGTATTCAAAAAGCCTACGTCGATGTCGAAAAAAGCAGGTGGGGCTCCTTTATCCATGCTCATCCCCACCCTCATACTCGCGTCTCTCTGCATCATAGTTGGAATCTATCCAGGTCCGTTTATGGCCATGGCTTCGCAGGCCGCTGAAGCAGCGTTAGACCTACAGGCATACATTAGCTCTGTGTTATAAACTGTAATACGAGATCAGGCCATATCCCTAATACAACGGCTACCGCCGCCAACGTAACTATTGGAATGCACAATAGCCAAGACTCCTCTTTTACGTTGTCTAATTTTTTAGGGGTAGCTCCAAAGAAGACTCTCCAGATTAACCAAAGGTAGTATCCAGCGGTGATTGCCGTGCTAATTACGGCAACGGTGGTGATTAGAATCTTTCCTGAGGACACTCCCCCAGAGAAAATCATCCACTCGCTCCAGAAACCGTTGAGGGGAGGGGTTCCGGCTAGGGATAAGGCTCCTATCAAGGATGCAACGGAGGTTATTGGCATTTTCCCAGCCAAACCTCCCAGCTTTGTGATGTCGCGCGTTCCTGTCTGGTGCATGATCACGCCGGCGCACATGAAGAGAAGGGCTTTGCAAATAGCGTGATTAACTATGTGAAAGAGTCCACCCGTGATTCCCAGCGCTGAGCCGACGCTAAGTCCGAAAAAGATGTAACCCATCTGGCTGATACTGGAGTACGCCAGTAACCGTTTGATGTCGGTTTGGGCAAGGGCCATCAGTCCGCCGTAGATCATGGTGATAACCCCGAGAGTCGCCAAGGCATCTGAGGTTTGTGTCACGTTTTGGCCAAATGTGGAAAGGAGAATTCTTGCGATGGCGTAGGCGCCGCATTTGATCATGACGCCTGACAGCATTGCGCTTATTGGAGTGGGAGCCTCAGAGTGGGCATCGGGTAGCCACGTGTGAACTGGAAAGACCGCCATTTTCACGCAAAATCCAATCAATAGTAGAACAAACAGTGCGGGTATTAGGCTTGATGGGATAGCTGTGGATGCGCCCGGCAATTCGGTGAGGTCGAAGGTGCCAGTGAATGCGTAAATTGCTAGTATTCCTAGAAGCATGCAAACTGCCCCGACGTGTGTAAATATGAAGTATTTGAAACCGATGGCTAACCTCTTCTTTGACTCCCCCCAAAAGACTATCAAGAAATAAGATGGAACCAACATCAACTCCCAAAAGAGGTAAAATTGCAAAAGGTTTGCGGAAAGTATTACCCCGATCATGCCGGCCATGAAAAGCAGTAGGTTTGCGTAGTAGCCGGCTTGTCCACGTTCACCTTTCATGTATTTAACCGAGTAAAAACATGAGATAAAGCTGACAGTTGCGACGATTAATCCAATGGGAAGGCTGATCATGTCTATTAGAAAACCGAAGGTAAGATTGATTGATGGTATCCATGCATACGTAACGTGTATGGGACCTCCTCCTTCAATAAGCTCAGTCGCCATAGAGAGAATCATCAAAACGGGTATCGAGGCCACTATTGTCGCTAGCCATCCTGCATATTTTTCAACATGCTTTCCAGCAACATAAATAGCGACCCCTAAAATTGCGGGGAGAAGAGCTGCTAACAGAGGGGCGTGAGGAATCACATTAGCTTCTCCTATGGAATATATCCTCCAAATAGGAATAGGAGAATTATCAACAGTATAATCCCAGCAAAGACTGCGAGCATGTTATAGGACAGCACTCCTGTGTGGGTCTTTCTGAAATGTTGAGAAAATGATATGGTTAGGTTGGCTATAAAATAGTTCAGTGCGTCTATGCCTCTGAGCTCTGAATATTTGTACATAGCCTTGGATAGCCGTCTAAAGAAACTTGCAACACCATAGTTTAGTGCGTCTATGCCTCTGAGCTCTGGGTACTTGTACATCAGCTGGGATAGTCGTCTAAAGAAACTTGCAACACCATAGTTTAGTGCGTTTAGGCTCTTGAGCTCCGCACTTTTGTACATGGTCTGAGAGACCGAAACAAGAATCTTGTGGACATCAGTAGCGTACAGCACAAATCCTGCTGACAAGAAGGGAAGAGCTTCGAACACTTCCATCAGCATTACCTCATGACCTGCTAAGTGCTGAGCTAAAGAAAACGCTAACCGTGCAGTTCCTAAAGCAAACATCGAATAGCTGACAAGCTTCTTCACGGACATCTTTTCATGACCTATTTCCGCGCCATAGTACCGTGAATCTACTTGGTTTCTCCTTCCCACGCCGCAAAATTAACCTAGTTAAGAACGGAGCGAAGATAATTGTAACTAAGGATAAAACAACCAGTGATGCTAAGAGCCCCTCGCTAAAAATCCCGTATGTAGCGGCTATGCTTGCTGTCGCCAAGGTCGTTGACATTTGAGGAACAGTCATAATACTCATCCCCAGTCTGACCTTCGACGGAAACTTTGCAAGCCGAGCCCCCAGAAAACCACCCACTAACTTACTTATTATCAAAGAAATAACAATTAAACAGGTTAATAACGCGTCTCCAGGTGCGAAGAGCGACGTTATGTTTGTTGTCATCCCAAGATTGAGTAGGAAGATAGGGATCAAGAACCCGTAACTGAAAGCAAAGACGTTCTCTTCGAGCTTCCTTCGTCTTCCCAGCATATCGGATAGGATTAAACCAGCTAAGAACCCACCCACCATAGCATGAACACCTATTAACTCTGCCATTAACGCCACTAGAGATAGCGTGATAAAAACTGCCCTCATCTGTCCCGCAAAGGCATCCTTCTTAGGTCCCCACGAAAAAAGCCATTCCTGAAGTTTTGGAATTAAGTAGAAAACAATGAGCAGGAAGACAAGCAGAGCACCTGGAAAAAATTCCAAAGGTATCGGAGAGACGGGCGCTACCGCCCTTAGTAAGACTGCGAGAAGGATCAGACTAAGTACGTCTTCAATAAAGATTGCGGACATCAGCATTGATTTAATTCTTGATTTAACCTTCATCTCTCTTAACATTGGAGCGATAATCGCAACCGAAGACGAGCTAAAGCAGACGCCTAAAATTAATGACGCCAAAACACCTAACCCCGAGAAAATCCCAACAAGACATCCCGTGGCAAAGGGAATACCAAAGTTCAGCATAACGAAATACAATACATTTTTTCCCGCTTTCATCAAAACTGAAAGCTTTGTGTCTAATCCAGCGGTGAACATGAGAAAAACAAGCCCCAAGGTTGCGATGAAATCCATAACTTCCCCTGGATTAACCCACCCTAAACCATATGGTCCCAAAAAGATTCCTGCGAAGATGACGGCGGTAACCCATGGTATGTGAAGTCTTCTAAGCATCCCTGGAAAAAAGAACGCCGCAGCGATCCAAATCAAGAACAGAAGGAAGTACTCCATACTTTATGACCATCCCCGATTTATGCCACACGCACGCATTACGCTCACTTTTTTGATTTTCAATTTGATTCTGAACGCTCTTATTAATTTGTATTCATGTACGGCAAGCCCAACTTATACGATCGCATGATAATAAGTTTATGAATTACAGAGTAACATGACAGATTATAGACTAGCATTTTAGGTTCACCTAAAACTCCAAAGGGCATTCTAGTATAATACAAAACTTTTAAAAATAGGAAAAGAAGCATCACGCAATGTGTCGCCTAGGCGGCAGAGCATAAAATGCAAGAAGAAAAGCTTAGGAAAAGGTTTGGGCTATTAGGCGCAACCATGATCGGGGTTGGCGCCATCGTTGAGACCACCTTATTCATTATGATCGGAACCGCCGCTGGGATGGCAGGACCAGGAGTAGTCATAACTTGGAAGGAGACTAGAATGCGGTTAGTAAGAAAATTGCTATTTTTTGTCGGATTCCTTGAAGTGGGTATTTGTTGCCTTGCGATGACGATTGCTTTGGTAATTCATTTTGATATGCTTCAAATTCGAAGCTTGATAGCGTTACCTTTAGTTCATCTTCCATTGTGCATACTGGTCCTCTTTTCCCTCGGGTTTATCTGTATTGCAAGTGGTTCCTTCTTGATCAGTCAAACACGTAGGAGGTCATGAAATGGAAGAGCCGAAACTCAAAAGAACACTGGGTCTTTCNAGTGCAACTATGATTGGTATTGGNGGTGCAATGGGTGCGGGCCTTTTTGTTTTGATNGGAAATGCCGCTGGGATGGCGGGGTCTGGAGTCGTTTTATCGTTCATCATATCCGCNTTTTTCGCCCTTTTCACTGCCCTTAATTACTCAGAGTTGGCCGCGNCCATACCGACTACCGGCGGCGGATATACATTTGTTCAGTATGCTGTTGGCAAATTCCCAGCATTTCTTACGGGTTGGTTTGTATGGTTTGGATATATGTTTTACTGTGCGTTATGTGCACTGGGTTTTGCATATGCGATACAGTATTTCATACCAGGTCTCAGCACAGCAATAGTTGCGGTTTTAATAGCCTTGACGTTTATGATAATAAACATACGTGGAACCAAGGAAACAGGAACCATACAAAATTTTTTGACCACCGCGCTCGTCATAATGTTAGTCATATTTGTTGTCAGTGGATTTGTTCACGGCTTTCGACCCGACGCTTTCAAGAGTTGGACGCCTAAAGGAATCATGCCTATCTTCACGACCGTGAGTTACATTTATGTTTGCTATATGGGATTTGAAATTATTACAACACTATCAGGAGAAATTCGAAAGCCGGAAAAAAATATTGTAAGATCAATGGTTCTTGCCTTTACGATTTCTACAATGATTTATTGTTTGGTCACGTTTGTTTCCGTTGGCGTTGTGCATTGGGATCTCCTAGGTGAATCGTCAGCTCCGTTAAGTCTAGTTGCTCTTGAAACCATGGGAAGCGTCGGCGGAATCGTTATGTCTGCCGCCGCTCTCCTAGCTATATTAACTTCGTTGAACGCCGCCACGGTAGCCGCAGCTAGAATAGCATATGCTTTAAGTCGAGACGGATATTTGCCGGGCGCTTTAAGTATAATTCATAAAAGGTTCAACACACCTTACATTGCGACAGTTTTGTCCTCAATCCTAATCGTAATTTTTGCTGCTTCGGGAATCGTTGATTTTCTTAATTACGCCTCTATTTTCGGTTTCCTGGTGGGGGATGCCCTCGTTAACTATTCCGTGATATGGCTACGAAAGAGACGCCCTACCCTTAATAGACCGTTTAAGGTTCCATTATACCCATATACCCCTCTTTTAGGTACTTTGTCTTCACTTATCGTTTTGTCGACGGTACATTATCAGGCTATCGCAATTGGGTTAATCTGGGCAATCATCGGGCTTCTCATGTACTATGTATTCATGCTTGGATACGCCCGATTACGCATCGCTTTCGGAGGAATGACTGTAGCGACAGGTTTTGTGATTTCGGCGGCCACCCTTCTAATGTGGTATGAATTTATTCCGCCTCTTGTCCCACTTTCAACACCCCTTCTGTTAGGGATACTTTCTATCGGGATCCTCCAGATCCTCGTAGGTCTCCTTAACATAACAAGTTAAGAATACTAGTTGCGGGTACACCTAAGTCAAACGTCACGCTTAATCTGGTCGGATGAAGGAAAAGCATAAAAGTTGAAGAAGTCGTTGCTTGCTAGGGGAATCAACGTGAGCAGGCGAAAGAAAAAAGAGATCACTGTACCACCTCCGCGCATACCAAGCAAGCGTCCCGCTGAAAAAGCTAGAAAAGCTCAGGCCATGTCCATAGAAAAGGAGAGACTCGGCACCCTTGAAGCTGCCCGGAAGGTTGGAAAGGTCTTCAGTGGCTTAACGATTGGCGCTGGCGTTCTGCTTCTTCTATTTTCGGTTTCTCTGACCATGACTGGTCCATTAACGAGTTCGCCCGAGATGAAGTTGTTCTTCATAGTGATGCTGGCGTTTTTGGGTGTAGTAAACATGGTTAGTGGACTACTTCTAATGGGAAGAGATTAAAAACATTATAAAACAGTCAAGAAAGCCAAGCCTTCTTGGAGCTTCGCACTTTTACACTCCTCTGCGAGCTTTACCAATTAGGAAGAAGCCGCTTGCGGCAAAGACGAAACCGAGCATCAAAAAAACGAACGTAAACATCGGAAAATAGTCTGGAGGCAATGTTGTCAAAGCTCCCATGTCAATTATATTGAAATAGGCAAACAAGGCAGCTACCATCAGAGCAAAGCCTATCCCAATTTCAAGGTATCCGAGAAAAAATCGCCCGGCAACGATTCTAAGAGGTTTCTTTCGATGTTTTTCACTTATCCTTCCTTTATAGGGAAATAATAGTAAGAGCCCTATTATGACGTCGAGGAGGCCTACTGCTGCCGAGGCTCCCACAAGTAAACGGAAGCGTTGTAGTAAGATTTCAATTTCGACGATGTCGAAGGCTCCTAGAATGGCTAAACCCAGCATCGTGAAGCCTATGAAAAGAACGAGACCGGCAAAAGCAATGAATAGGCGTTGTACCCTGCTGAGTAATGGCATTGGCATCCTCCATTTCATTAACTGACGAGAAAATTAAAAAATAACTGGTTTAAAAAACCTTCTTACTTCTAGCTTCCAATTACCTGAAATGTTTCCAATCTGAAAACGATGATTAAGCGTTAGAAGGGGCATTCACTGGTGGGACATCCATCCGAGTGTTCAGGGCCATGTGAGCCGAGAAAGAGCCTGCAAAACTGATTTTTCGCGACAGAGCGACTTCTGATGACCACTTCCGTTTATTCCTTTGCTAGCAGTATTAACCCGCAAAAGATGTTTATCGCTCCGAGAAAGCCTAGAGCGCCGATGAACAGAGGATTAGAAAATAAAAACTGCGCAGAGGTTAAAATGCCGTACACAGAGAGGAGGGAAAGCAAGACGCCAACAGCGATCATTAAGCTGGATAAACGTCTACCTATCTTCGCAGATACCTTGAAAACGTCTAGCGCCTCAACTCCAGTAGTATCTTTTAGAGACTCTCCTCTCGGATGTCTTAAAGCTGGAACGGCAACCATAATCTTCTTTCTTTTCTTCTTCAGCATTTCGCCCACAACATTTGTTCAAGTGGAATAGCTAAAAAATCTTGCGCGTGCGCGCGCTAACATTCAAGATGCCTGCCAGAATGGACACTGCGCTGACAAAAATCAGAATGTAAAGAAAAATACGGGGCAAGATGAATGGCACGAACCCTATTTCGATTAGATAAGTCAGCAACGCCACGAAAATCCCTGTGCCCAAGCTGATCCCTCCCACAGCGACCTGCAGGCGATAACGTCCAACCATCCTGATATGATACATTATCAGGACTAACACCATTAATCCGAGACCTGACATGAGCGCGTTTATGGCGTTAACGTCTCTTAGGAACATGGGAAACTCGAGGAGCACAAAAGAGAGGACTATTCCAGCGATGGGAGTAAGGGGGTACAATGGAGTTTTAAAGGGCTTTTTCATGTACGGCTTTTTCTTTCGAAGCTTCAGAAGAGAGAGGTTAACTAAGGCAAACACCAGAATGGACCCGAAACTCGCCGCGTAGCCAAGGTACTCCACAGATCCGATTACACTAAAAAGCATTATGAAAAGCGAACCAGCGATAATTGCAACGTAAGGGGTTCCAAAACGCCGATTAACCGACAGCAAGATTTTGGGCAAGTATCCGTCCCTGCTCATTCCACGAGCGATGCTTGATTGAACAGTTATGGATATACGTATGGCGGATAGACTTGCAACCATCCCAGCGATTGCGAATAAGACACCCCCAGCTACACCCATGATTTCTTCAGCTGCAAGGTTGAGGAAGGGTTCATCGTAATCTCCCAACGGGACGAATCCTACGGCCACATAGGCGACGCTGAAGTAGAGAGGCATGATCAGCAGCGCTGACAGAAGTATTGCCCTAGGAACGTTCTTCTCTGGATCTTTAATTTGAGCGGCACCTGCTACAAGTGCTCTCATTCCGAAAAACATGGGAAACGTGTATGCAGTAGCTGCAAAAACTCCCGGCAAGCCTTCGGACAGAGGTTTCGGAAGCACTTCGGGTGGAATCAACCCATGCCACAACCCAACAGCGAGAAAAATGGTGAATATAGCCAAGAATATGGTGACCATCAGGATTCCGACCTTTTTCACTCTTCTAACTTCCAGTGCCGTTAAAACCATGACCGCGATTATGGCGATTAACAGCATTTGGGCTGAGACAAAACCTTCAACCGCAGGGGCAAATTTTGAGAAGAGATACAAGAGTTGATGAGCAAACGTCAAGGCAGCTAGTGCTGCGCCGAACACGCTTGCAAGCCATCTTAGACAGCCAGATATGAAGGCGACGAGACCGCCGTAGGCGGCTTTCGTGTACGTATATTCGCCGCCAATCTCGGGAATGGCTGCACCGAGTTCGCAATAACTGAACATGATCAACAGGTTTATCAGCCCGCCCAGCAAGAGCGCCAAGACCATACCCGACCCAGCTAAGCGGAAATAGGCGTAATCCATCAGCACGAAAATCTCGAATCCTATCGCCCCACTTAACCCCATTATCACCGCATCGAAAAGTCCAAGCTCCCTTTTAATCTTCAACTATAGCCGCGCTCCGTCTATGGTAACTCTCTTTCGGTAAGAAGGAATAACCCACTCAGGATTGAGAAAAAGCCGAAAACTATGAGAACCAACATGTAGAGAGGGAGAAATTCTTCAGTTACATTGAGCCATGCTCGCAGACCAAAAAAGTCAATGTAAAAGATGTAGACGAAGACGGCCGCTAACAGACCTATGAAACTCTGTATTGTGCCAACGATTGCTACGAGGATTCTTCTAGGCTTCGTCACAGATCACCTGCGTCTAAGCATAATCCCCGACACGAAGTCAAGTATGCCAATTACTAACAACACCCCTAAGAATAGCATCCGATACGCCTCATTCCCTGAAATTCCTTCAAACACGCTAACGTCCACGACGCCGGAAAGGACCAAGGCAAACACGCCTGTCATTATGATTCCGACAAAAATGAGGAAACCGCCTATGGCAACAGCCACTTTATTCAGCCTTTGCGAGCCCACGGGTCACCGCTCCAATGACCATCCAAAGTCAATCGCACCTAAAAGAATTATTTAAGTTTCGTAATAACATTAATCTACATGCAACGATTGCGTTTTCATCTTCACTAATTTTTCTATGAGCCCTTGACGTTAGACCCAATCCTAGCGATCATCGGGCTTTTAATATACTATCTATCGATGCTTGGACACATGCGATCGCTTATTGTTCTCTTAGGCATAACCTTAGAAACAGGTTTCACGACTTTAAAATATTATCAACTATTTTTAAGCATCTTGACCCTTAATTATTGGAATAATGCTCTGGGCGACTAAATATGAGAAGGCTGACCAAAAGGTCGAAAAAGCCAAGAAAGCTGAGGATAACAGAAAAAGAGAACC
>JGI24422J19971_10001225_pt1 | contig 15512 bp, 16 predicted proteins | sample DeeMarSWOR152_54_FD_19971 | JGI IMG/M metagenome (IMG submission 19971) | reverse complement strand
ATCACAGCTTAAGTTATTAATGCTACTAATAGTTGCCAGAAGTTCATGTTGAAGCGGATTTGAAGAGAAAGTCTTTCAATTTTCCATCATAATATTTGGTAGCCGGGCAGCCTAAACAATGTTTTTTTTGAAACTTCTCGCATTCTTTACAGTTAAGGTTGCAAGGNGTTACCTCTTTGTTTGTTTGTGTGAGCTGTAATCGTATGGGCATGAAAGGCGGGAAAAGCTGTGTTCCGACATGGAGAACGTTGCTCCTACGGATTCCGGGGAATGTTCTTATAACACATGAGGTAAGTATTGTTTCAAGGGTTTGTTTGTTCTCTGCGTACACGATTGCCATAAGGTCGTATTCACCGATAATGCTTGTAAGCTGAATGATTCGTGGACAGTTCTTGAAAGTGTTGACAATTTCTTGTTTCTTTTCAGAATTTTCAGTTTCAATCAAAACTACCACGATTTCTAGGTTCAATTTGGAAGGGTTTACGCCTATGTAAGGCTTTATGAACTGTTCTTCCTTGAGTTTTAGTAAGCGTTCTCTTACGGTTACGTGGGATAATCCGACTTTTCTGCCGAGCTCGGAAAGAGAAATTCGAGCGTTTTCTGCTAAAAGCGCCATGATATGAATGTCAACATCGTCAAGCTTTTTTTCTCGAGCCATTTTAATCAACTTACAATTTGTAGGATAAAACTTATAATTATCTACATATTAAAAGATTTCGTATAAGTTTTATTAAAAAATAAAAAATTGAGACAAATATCGGTGTTATTTTGCTTATTTGCCCATAAATATGGAGCCGATAAATCGAATAGTTAAAGAGAAGGTTTGTGGGTAGAGATGGAGCCCATATATATTATTGCTCTAATAATAACGGGCATAGCAGTAGGTTTCTTTGGTGGAATGCTTGGGGTTGGTGGATGTTTCATAATGGTTCCGGTGATGATCGCTGTTTATTCCGCTGCTTATCCAAGCGCATCTACAGACACTATAGTGAGATTAGCCTTCGGAACAAACCTTTTAGTAGTGTTTCCAACAGCGATGATGGGCGCATATAACCACGATAAGAAGGGCGCTGTTTGGTGGAGAGCAGGATTGTACATCGGAGCGTTCACAGCGATCGGCGTTGTAGTTGGGGCGATACTTGCAGCACATACCCCTGGAGCTACGTTAAAGGCTATTTTCGGTGCAGCAGTTCTTATTGGCGCTGTTAGAATGATCACCGCAAAGCCGCCTAAAGTTGGAGAAGAACCCATCAAAGATCTTCGAATTTGGTTGGCTGTAGGCGTTCCTATGGGCGTAGTTATCGGCCTAATAGGAATAGGCGGCGGTTTACTCATGGTACCCCTTATGGCGATAATACTACACTTTAAGATACATAACGCGGTGGGGACTTCTACAGCGATTATGATGATAACATCGATCATAGGCGCGATCGCTTACGCTTTAAACGGCTTGAACGTTTCTGATCTACCGGAGTACTCAATAGGATACGTGAACTTGTTGGCTTGGATATGTTTAGCGGCAACGAGTGTCCCGATGGCAATAGTCGGGGTCAAAGCTGCACACAAAACAAAACCAAAAGAACTAAAGAATATATTCGCCATAGTTCTGTTCTATGTCGGCTTAAAAATGATCGGCGTATTTAAAGTATTAGGCTTGCCTTTGTAGCTGTGCGTTAACTAAATTTCCCATAATCTCGGGGTTGTCGTTTCAACCAGGAAGCTCTTTCGAAATTGAGTAAAAGTGAAATGAGCATTAAAAGGGTTTAAGAATGGCCTAGGTACAATGTTTTCCCTCACGAGACAGAAGAAACTTTTGATAAATTTGTAATTATTTCGAACATTATCAGCATAATTATCATTGATAACATGGGTTTAACAAACATTTTTAAAAAATAAAAAGAAACAAAAATTTCTCAAATATCTCAAAAAACGAAAGAAAGGAAACATTTCCCTCTGCTAAAAATTGCTATTTCCACCATCTTTTACCATCGTTTTGGAAAGTTTTTTAGCTATCTTTAAGCTCTCCAAGATATCGTTTATAAGCACCTCTATTTCCCCTTTTATCTCTTTCATTTGTATCTCATTTTTAATCAGTCGACCTCCAAACATGATTTTCACCTTCTCCCTTACACTCTCTTTTTTCAAAGTTTCAAGTACTTCCTTTATTGTAGGTATTGTTTTTGCCTGAGTTGCTGAGAATACTAAGATCCCGCCACCGCTCTCTTTAACCTTATTAGCGATGGTTTCTGGAGTAGCTGGTTTTCTAAAATTGTGGACTTTGAACCCTTCTGCTTTGAATATTAGTGAAAGTATATCCTTTATTATTGAGTGTCCTTCCCCTTTAACACAAGCAAAAATCGCCACACCAATAGGTTCAGATGCTTTTATATGTTTATCTAAAGCTCCAAAGAGGCTGTAAACTGTTAAAGTGATCTCGGTGAAGTTCCTCATGGTCTCTATCCCCTCTTTAGTTCGGCCATCTACGGATGAAATACTTTCCCCGTACTCAACAACAGCCCTTAAAATGCCTTTCATTAAAATATCTTTTACAGAATATCCTTACACACTCATTAAAGATTCAGCGATAGATAAGGCCTTTCTGGTATCGCCCTTTTTAATTGTGGTAACCAGTTTTTCTAATCCTTCATCTCTCATCATTCTAACCACCTTTCCTTCTTTCATCCTCTTTTAATCATTTTATTTTACATTTTGTTATCCTTGTTCCTCTCTTTCAAAATTTGAAAAAATAGGGTAATAAAAAGGAAAGCGAAGTAAGCCCTACTTTTATAAATTTTTACCGTTTTTAATCCTTCTACTTTTCCTTATTCTGGGTTTGGGGCGGCTGTTTCAGGGACTACTGGTTTTGGTAATGGTTTTGGAGCCCCGAATTTTTTCGGGGTTCCGTCTTCTGTGAAGAAGTATTTTTGAGCCCATAGAGAGAAGTAAACAAGGATGATTAGGACCGGAACCTCTATGAGGGGTCCTATAACGGTGGCTAGTGCCTGTCCGCTTGTGATCCCCCAAGTGCCAACTGCTACTGCTATGGCTAGCTCGAAGTTGTTGCTAGCAGCGGTAAATGAAAGGGTTGCAGTTTCAGAGTACCGGAATTTTAAACGCCATGAGATCACGTAAGATATAGCGAACATCAAAACAAAGTAGAATAAGAGGGGAATAATTATCCTAGCAAGGTCTGCGCCAAGCTCTACTATGTTTTTCCCTTGCATGGAAAACATTACTACGATGGTGAAAAGTAACCCTATCAAGGCGGTAGGGCCTAGTTTTTCCATTAAAACTTCTTCATACCACTCCTTTCCTTTCTTTTTTACTCCTACGTACCGGGTTATTATTCCTCCTATCAACGGTATTCCTAAGAATATAAACACACTTTTCGCAATATCAAGCATGGTTATACTCACTGTTGCTGATTCTCCAAGGATCCAGCCAGACATCACCGTGATGAAAAAGTAAGCATAAACCGAATAAAACAGGATCTGAAAAATGGAGTTTAAAGCCACAAGGACGGCGCAGTACTCATTATGCCCTCCTGCAAGCATATTCCATATAAGAACCATGGCGATACATCTCGCCAAGCCCGTAACTATCAAACCTTCTCTGTATTCAGGGTAGCCAGCTAAAAATATCAATGCAAGGGTAAACATGAGCCAAGGCCCTATAATCCAGTTTAAGAAACCAGAAACCCCAAATAACTTAAACTCACTAGCAACTTTGGAGAGCTCTTCATATCTTACTTTCGCGAGAACAGGGTACATCATCCATAAAAGCCCAATGGCTATGGGAAGCGATACCGTTCCAAACTGTACAGCCTTGAAGAAATCTTGGATTCCTGGAACAAACCCTAAAAGAATCCCTATTACCATAGCGATGCCGATCCACAAAGGGAGAAAACGATCTATTATGGACAACCTACCGATAACCCTCGTCTGAGACAAAAAAACCACCTACTGATTATCATTTATTTTTTATGTTTGAGTGAGTTTTTTGGAGGTTTTTAGGATTATTACAGCATAATAGTTCATTAGTTGATATAGATATATTTAAATATATCTATATGTATTGATCCAAAATAAATGAACTCAAAGATTCTTGGGTCATCTTATTTCCAAGAAATACTGAATTTTGAGAAAATAACAATTTGGTGATCTGATCATGTGCAAATGCAAAGAAAAGACGGAAGAAGCCGATTTTGGAGTCGCGATGCTCGCCTGTTCAGGCGGATCAGCGACTGGTCTATTGACCATTAACGCCGCTGCCAGAGTTCAAAACGAGCTGGGACTAGAAAAAGCGGGAATCCTATGTCTTTCGGGAATATCCGCTAGAATTCCAGGCTTCCTAAACGCCGTGAAGAGATACAAAGGACTTTTAGTAATAGACGGTTGTTCCGCTGAGTGCGCCTCAAAGACCCTAGAAGTTGCGGGAATAACACCGGACAGGCAGATTATAATACCCAAAGACTGCAAAATAAGCAAGAAAACCAAAGTCGTCGGCGAAAAGGAGATGAACACAGTAACGGAAGAAATCAAGAGAAAAGTAGAAGATATCCTAAACGGGAATAAGAAGTAAGGAAGCCTCCTTTTTTTCCTTCTCCTTCCCTTTCTTGGTTCATTTTTTGCGCAAAGATTTGAAATTTCCACTATAAGAGAAGATGAAACCCAATCCGTCCGAATAATAGCTTATTAGGTGAGCTAGTTCGATACTGGGTGGAAAATCTTCTCTAGAACTCCCTTTTTGTTTCGAATTCCTTTGATAGCAAATATTCGAGTCTTTCTGGTTAGATTCCGTTTGCGAACAATTATTGCGGCAGAAGCCATGCAGACTGTTTCACTGAACTTGCTACAGTTTGTACCGGCCAGATATTCTTAGGTCTTTAGGGATTTCTTGAATCTTTACTCAGTTCCAAACTAAAATAACTTGTGCCACAGCTGATATGTTGTTATAATTTTTACAAAAATAAATAGAAGGCTTAAAGGTAGAAAAAGGAGTATTAAAGTTTATTTGAAGCTAATTCTTCTATTTTTTCCAGTAACTTCTTTCCAAGCACGTCTGTTAGGGAATAAAAATTCCACTTCCCCCTGCTTCTTCCCCTTACTATTCCAGCATTTTCCAGCATATTAAGATGATAAGAAATTGTAGGTTGAGAAAGGCTAAGGGCTATCGTAAGCTCACAAACACACATTTCCCGTGCCTTAAGAAGCTTAATAATCGTTAACCTATTCGGGTCAGCTAAACTTTTAAAAATCTGCACCTCTTTTCTAAGGTTTTCGTTTTGGAGGAAACTTTTAGCCAATTCTATGAGCTCATTCCTGTGTTTTTCAACATCTTCTAGGTTACATTCTTCAACAAGTTTTTCCAGAGAGGGCATTGAGAAGCACTCCGCTTAATAAAACAGAACTTTTTTATACTTAAAGTTTGGCTAAAACTTTTTCACAAAAAACAATAAAAAACCTAAAAAACTAAACAGGTTTTACAATAGATTTAACAGCGGAAAAGAAAAGGGAAAAAGAAACATTTTAATGAAAAGATATCAATTTTTAAAGGTGAATCATTTTGAGGGCTTTGGATTCTTTTCGGGAATTTTTATTTTTGTCTGAGAAAAATGGGCTTTTAAAACGTTTTTCCTCTCCTTTATCTCCTGAGTTTGAATGCGCTTACTTAATGCGATGTTATGATGGCAAAGAAACGCTCGTCTTTGAAAATATTGAAGGTTATAATGACTTAAAAATCGCGGCTGGAGCTTATAATACTCGTCAGAAAATAGCTTTAGGGCTGGGTGTTTCTGTCAAAGAACTCCTTTCCAAGATAACAGACGCTATACGCTGCCCGGGGCTAGAAATCGAAGAAGCGGATCTTGAGGAAGCCCCTGTCCGTGAAATAATCGCTAAAGGCCCTAATATTAGGCAAGAGTTGCCTGTTTTGCGCCATTATGAACAAGAAACCCACCCTTATATGACAAGCAGTGTAGTGATCTGTAAAGACCCTAGAAACGGCAGGATTAACGCTTCATATCACAGAATAAAAGTGTTGAGTGATAAAAAATTAACATTAAGGCTTGTAGAAGGAAGAACGCTCTACAACTTTCATAAGATGGCTGAGGAGACGGATCAACCTCTAGAGGTGGCAGTTGTCATAGGATTGGATCCCCCTGCAGCAATAGCTTCCGCCATAAGCGCTGGTAACATAAGTGAATTTGGAATAGCTTCCGCCCTCTTAGGAAAACCCTACGAAATGACTCCAGGTATCACGGTGGATCTACCCGTACCTGCTAATGCTGAAATAGTCCTTGAAGGAATAATTTTACCCCATGAAAGGGCAAAAGAAGGACCATTTGTAGAGCTGGGAGGTGTAGACATCATAAGAGACCAGCCTATAATGGAAGTATCCCTGTTATCGATGAGAGAAAACGCTTTCTACCAAGCTTTACTTCCTGCTGGAAAAGAACACCAACTTTTACAAGGAATGCCCTGCGAATCTACAATTTTTGAAGCTGCAAAAAAACATGCCAAAATAGTTGGAGTGAATATGACCCCAGGCGGGGCTGGTTGGTTGGAAGTCGCAATAGCCATCGAGAAAAATCATCCATATATCCCAAAAGTAGTAGCAATGGCTGCAATTCACGCCCACTCAAGTTTAAAAACAGTGATAGTTGTAGACGAGGACGTGGATATATACGATTATGAAGAGCTTTATAAGACCATATTACAAAGAGCAAACCCCTCAACAGATCTCCTCATAGTAGAGGGTATCCGAGGCTCATCCCTTGACCACAGCAATCTCCGCATAGAGGGAGAAAGGGTTGTTGAACTCCCCCCCAGCAAGCTGATAATTGACGCCACAATAAAAGGTCCAAAAGAACTTTTCCAAAAAGCTACGATACCCCTTACAGAAAACGTGAAAAAAATAGTTTTTATGGACAAGGAGGAAAGTTCAAGCTAATAGAAAGGGGAAACACTGATGACTGATAATAATGATGAGGAAACAGGAGACGTTTTGGAAACTGAAAAGGCTATCAGATGGCTTGACGGCGTTGATATCCAAACAGGAATAATAACCCAAGAAGACCACCCGTTGGAAGGGGTTTCAATGGCAGGAAAAACTCTCATCATGCCTAAATCTGCCGGTTCAACGGTAGGCACTTACAGGCTTTTTGCCCTGATTAAAAACCGTAAAGCTCCGAAGAAAATAGTTTTGAAGGAGTATGATGCAATAACTCTTCCTGCTATCCTTTTCGGCGTTGAAGTAGAGATCACAAGAACTTGCAAAAAGAATGAAAGGGGTGTTTATGTAGACGAAGCTGATGTTTTAGGACTTCCAAGCGAGTTTTTAGATTACTTAAAGAAGGAAGCAGAGCTTGCAGGTTCTGAAAGGTTAGTGCCAGTAACTTCTGCTCAAATTTCAGGCGTAAGTTATAAAACAATAACCGATGCTGGTCTTGATTTTATTCAAAGCTTTGTCGAAAAGGGTTATAAAGTGCGTGTTCTAACCACGTTAAACCCTGCAGGGATGGATTTTGATGAATGGGAAACAATGGGAGTACCTGAAAATTTTGCAGTAAAACAAAAACGCATTGCCAAAGCATTTCTAAAACTTGGAGTAACCCCCACTTTTACTTGTACCCCCTATCTTTGTGGAAATGTACCAATGTTTGGAGACCATATAGCATGGGCGGAAAGCAGTGCAGTAATATTTGCAAACTCCGTACTGGGAGCACGCACCGAACGGGAAGGATCAGCAAAAAGCCTTATCGCAGCGATTTGCGGTTTAACTTCGATGTGCGGTGCACATCTTATGGAGAACAGGATTCCAACCCACATAATTAATCTCGACTTCATGCCAAAAACTTTGAACGAGTATAGCTTGATCGGAATGTTTATTGGAGAAAAATTCGGAAGCGGACAGCAAAGATGTACCCCCTATCTTAGGTTTAAAAGCAAAAAATTAACCTTAGACCAGTTAAAAGCCTTAGGCGCTGGTCTTGCAACCTCCGGATCGATATCAGTTTATCACGTGGAAAATGTTACCCCTGAAGCAAAAACCAGCCTAATAACTCCTGAAAATGCTGAAGAGACTTTTAAATGCTCCAAAGAGGAAATCAAAGCTATTATGAAGAAGTTAACAACCACAGGGGAAAAACCAGACCTTATCACTTTAGGATGCCCACATGCCTCAATAACAGAGATCTCAGAAATAGCAGAAACCCTCAAAGAAAAGAGATTAAAGATCCCTCTTTGGGTTTGCACAAGTAAACCTGTAAAAGAAATTGCAAAGAGACAAGGCTTTGAACGCATTATTAAAAGGTCGGGAGGTCTAATAGTAGCTGATACGTGCATGGTAGTAGCTCCCCTTGAAATGATGGGGTATAAAATCATAGGGACCAACAGCTCAAAAGCAGCACATTATCTCAAATCTTTAAGCGGTTTAGATGTAGTTATTGCCTCCTTAAAAGAACTCATAGAGATAGCCACGTAAAAACACTCTTTTTCCTTATTTTAAAACCTTTTATGGGCGGATTTACTTTCTTTTTAAAAGTGTAGATTTTTCCTGCCTTTTTTCCCTACAAAAACCGGTAAACAGAGCAATAATAGCAGAAAATCAACCATATAGTAGGGAGACTGGAATGGTGAAACTTGAAAATTTCCTTCCTAAAAACTCACAGAGGAAAAACAACAGAGAAGGGAGAAGGTAAGGAATATGAAAACGATGATTAGTTATAAGTTTAGGTTGTATCCAGACAAAAAGCAAGAGGAAAAGATGTTTGAAGTTCTTGATAGATGTAGGTTTGTCTATAACAAAATGTTAGAAGGTTTGAACAAGCAGGATAAGCCTAATAGGTTTGAGTTGCAAAACTCGCTTCCAGAGTTAAAAGAAAAATATCTGGAATTGAAAAAAGTTTATTCTAAGGTTCTCCAATATGAATCATATAGGCTGTTTTCAAACCTTAGAAGCTTGGCGGGACTGAAGAAGAATGGTAAAAAAGTTGGGAGGCTTAGGTTCAAGGGTAAAGGATGGTTCAAAACTTTCACGTATAACCAGAGCGGGTTTAAAATCATAGAAACCAGTAAGAGACATGACTTGTTACATTTATCTAAAATCGGAGATATAAAGATTAGAATACATAGAAAGGTGGAAGGGAAGATAAAACAGGTAACAGTAAAGAGGTATAGTTCGGGCAGATGGTATGCTTTTCTTTGTTACGAACAAATCATTCCCGATAAAAAAGAGGTTGAAAAAGTTGTAGGAATTGATGTGGGCATAATCCGCTACGTTACTGATACTGACGGTAGACAAATAGAACATCCTCTTTATCTGAACAATTCTTTGAAAAGTTTGAGAAGAAATCAAAGAAAATTATCTAAGAAAAAGAAGGGATCGAACAATTATAATAAGCAGAAAATAAAAGTTGCAAAAATGTATGAAAAGGTCAAAAACCAGAGGGATGATTTCTTACAAAAACTATCAAGGTTTTATGCTGACAATTATGATTTTATAGCTGTCGAGAAATTAAACATAAAAGGTTTGATAAGGATAAGTTATAATGCTAGGAACGTAATGGACTCCTCTTGGAGAAAATTCGCACAATTTCTGTCTTACAAGGCTGAAAGAGCTGGTAAGACGGTTGTAGAAGTGAATCCGAGAGGAACTACACAAGAATGTTATAAATGCGGTAAAGAAGTAAAGAAAAGCTTGGCTGTAAGAATCCACAAATGTCCTTACTGTGGGTTAGAAATTGAGAGAGACTACAATTCCTCATTTGTAGTTCTCAAAAGAGGTTTAGAAGAACTGTTAGGGCAGGGACTGTCCGAATTTACGCCTGTGGAGATAGAACCTCTACCGAGAGAAATCTCAGCAAGTTCAGTCGTTGAAGCAGGAAGCTTTTTGCGATAGCTGGGAGCGGTTCACAAGTGTATGCTTGTAGCGAGTGTCGGGTCACCAAGAACTTTTTTCGCAGCTTTTTGTACCTTTTCTCTATACTTCTTTTCGCTATAAACTCTTAAAATACCGTAAAAACCGCGCATCACTTCGATAATTTTTGAGTATTCGGATAATTTTCCCCCGATTTTTCGATCTCCTTCCTCATAAAATACAGGGATCTCCATGGGTTCAAGCTCTATGCTGTGACGATAAGGTATGGATGGCAAGGTTGGCACATCGATTATCACGTTTTCTGGCGGTAAATCAGCTTTTTCTGCTATTTCCTGTTGCACACTTTCTCGAACTTTTTCCGTAGTAAAAATGCGGGAAAGCATCTCATCCTTGTGGTGTGAAACCCCCTCATACGCAACTTTTAAAAGGTTTCTTTTCCGAAGATCATCCATCAAAGTCTGCGATTCTGGTATTTCACTCAACTTCATCCATAATTTATAATCATCCCAAGAAAGATACTCTTCAAGGGAAGGGTTTTTTAAAAGCTCTAACTCGTCTGAAGCCTTTTCAATGGCAAGAGTGATCATTAGCTGCGCTGCCCGCGAAACTTTATGAAAATAAACGCTCTTAAAACTAAACATTCTCGCCATGATAAAAGCTTCAAGGGCGGATAATGATGTAAGGTTTCCCGCTAAATTACCATCCACGACGCTTACGGTGTAAAGAATTCTGAAAATATCAACCGCGCCATACTCTGCTCCCGAATGATAACTGTCCCGTAATATGTAATCCATTTTATCAACGTCAAGGGCGCTGGCCATAATCTGATCAAGAAACGGTTTTCCGGGCATGTTCAACCTCCCTACAGCCATGCTTGCAACCTTTCTTTTATCGATTCCTGCATCAGCTAAAATATCCCCTATTTCCGTAGACATAATTATCTCAAAACTGAAATCTTCATGCGTTTTTCCAAGCATCTTAATAAGGTGAGGCTCAAGATTATGAGAAAAAGGACCATGGCCCACATCATGAAGCAGCCCAGCACACTTAAACTCATAAATCTCCTCGTCGCTTATGAAACCCTGCTCGTTCAAAACCCTTGCCATCTCTCCTGCAAGATGCATAACTCCTATCGAATGCTCAAACCTCGTATGATTTGCACCAGGATATGCATACTCAGCCCCAGAAAGCTGCTTTATACGTCTCAACCTTTGAACAGGTAAAGTATCTATTATATCCTTCTCTAAATAAGAGATCCCCAAATAGCCAAAAATAGTATCTTTAATAAAGCTCCACGTAGCATGTTTCTTATCTGGGCTCGATTTCATACTAATCAGGATATAAAACTATCTCCACTAATTAAAAAGAAATCGGTTAAAAAGTATTATGAGTATTCAAGGACGCAAATACGCAGCAACCTCTTCTTGAAGTTCATCTCTTAACATTAGAACAGTTTTCACCTCTATATCTTCTGCCTCTCTCACCGGGTTCTTAAGCTGTATCACGTTTCCAACATTTTGAATATTCTCTATATCCACAGGAAATTCAACGCCAAGACCTTTAATCACCATCTCGACTTTCACAGGGTTTACACGAATCTTCACGCTACGAACAATTCCTATCCGTCGCGCAGAACCATCGATCACCTCTTTTCCCACAAACCTACCAGGAATACTAAGCTCATACAACTCCGCTTCAATACTGTTGTTAACAGAGTTTACCATAACTACCAAACACCACCTAACAAACCAAACTCCAAAAACAGTCAACCAAAGATTCCCCACTCCCACATTTAACACCAGATGTGACGACAATAACATAACATACCAAATATGATCTTTATGAGTTTAGTCAGGGAAACATTGAATACTTCAAAACATATAATTTAACACATTAAAAATTGATGGTAAAAGCTTTTAAAAGATTAAAAATTATTAATACCTAGAAACTCTAAAGTAACTTACTGAGAAAAAGAAACCTTCTCCTTCTGAAATTATGACATTGATTCCAAAATTCAATCCTTTACAATCTCAAAACAGGGGAAAACTCGTTTTTAACGGGAAAGTCATTTTAATCTAATAAAATCCTTTGAAAACGTAAGATTAAGAATAAATAATAATTTGAAAAGAGGTGAGAAAATGTTTGAATTTGAAAAAAATGATGTAAAAACAGCAAGAAAATGGTTTGAGATGGGATGTAAGGCAGAAAACCCCCAAGAAAAGTTAGAATATTACTCGAAAACCCTCAAAATAAATCCAAACCACATATCTGCGTGGAACAATAAGGGGGTTGCTCTTCGTTTATTGGGCAAGTTTGAGAAAGCAATCGAATGTTTTGATAAAGCCCTCAAAATAGATCCAAAAGACAAGCTTGCATTGAAGAATAGAGAAATTGTAATGGATAAAATTGTGGAATGGAAAATACCAGACAATAAGACAAATCCTCCTTCATGAGAAACTTCTGCTTCATGGCTTCTAATGACACTATTTTCACTTAAATTCGAGGATTTGAAAACCACATTTTAAACACTTACCCCCATTCTCATAAAGACACTTATGACAAAAAGACGACAAACACTTTGGACAAGAAATCATCTGATAACGAGCCTGTATATGAATACAAACCCGTGGTTTCTCAGAATCTAATCTTTCAGAGTTAATAGTTTCTTTAACACGGCTTTTCCAAGAGTTCAAAAGCAGAAAAAGAATCCCCACAACAAGTAAAATCGCGCAAACAAAAATCAAAAACAATAAAACACTAACCATAAAACCATCCTTACGCCGTTTTTTGCTTTTTCCCCATACAGCTAAGTTTCTCCATTATATTCTTACAAACCTTAATATTTCCAAATGTTCGATATTGTTTTTTAAGCTTTAATAACTATAGTTTCTGCAAAAAGATCCCTTATTCTCTGGTTTAAGCCGGAATCAGCAATAGACATCAGTCCTACAATATAGTAAAATGGAAGTCCATCAATTATCCTGGCAAGATTCCGAACCACTGAAGCCCTCACCGTGCAACTTGATATTGCTCCGCTCGTTTTATCAATTTTCGCTACACGTATACCTACAACCATTTTTCCCAGTGTTTGCCCATCATTTATACCTTCCAGGAAAAACCAATAGAAGAAACCAAAAAGGCCAAAAAAGAAAAAAATCGAGGAAAATTCAAAAAACAAGCTAAAAGCCAGAAAAAAGGCAAAATAAAGCGGATTAGTCATCACCGAGATAAAGCTGAAAAATCCAAGGAAACTAATCAAATCACCATACCGATTCCAAATCCCTGCATCTAAAAGGAGTAACAGGAACAAAAAAAGTATGAAATCAATTAATATGGCAAAGATTCTGCTACCTAACGAGGTCAGTTTAACACCTGGAGGTAAATAATGCGTTGAAGGGGAACTTTCTCCATATTTTGTGCGTTCCATCCAAAAACTTCCCTTAATTTAATCAAATAGTTTCTCACTCCAAGTAAAGCTTCCCATTCCTATCCAAACGTCTATTTTAAACGTTATACTTAAAAATTTAAACATTTTCTCTATTGGGAACTGTTATTTGCTAATATACTATCTCAGACTATGTGAAAGTAACCTACTTGCTTAATAAAATTTAAGCATATTAGCTGGGAAAAAAAACGAAAAGCAAAAATTTTAAACCATCATTACTGAACCATTTTGTGGATTGGCAGGGGTAGTTTTTTTTTCTTTGTTTTGTTTTTTTCTTTTTCTTCTTTTTCCGCTGTGTTTTTTCGTTTTTCTGNGTGGAAAACGGGTTTTTGATTTTTGCATCTTTCTTATAATGTGTTTATTTTTGTTTTTATTTTTGGGGGGTGTTTTCGTTTTTCATGGTTTTTTGCGGGTGAATCATGGTTTTCTCTTTTTTCTTGTTTTTTTGTTTTTTTCTGTTCTCTTTTTTTCTGTTTGGAAAACGGGTTGTTTTTCGTTTTTAAGCCTAATATATCCACTTATATCCACTTTTATCGGAATATTATGTTTTCATAACGGTGGAGATTTCTTGTCCGAGCGAAGATTTATCGAACGCCAACGAAAAAGGTTTGTTGGGCTTAGACGTTAACACGAAAGGCATTGGGGCAGCAATAGTTCTTCCCAACGGTAACTTAAGAGCGCACAGATGGTTTCCATACAACGAACTTCTATATGCAAGAAGGGAAAAACACTCCCACTTGATAGGAAACTTGGTGGTTAAGGTTTTCAGATGGGCTAAACGATTCGGCGTGAACACTGTTGTTTCTGAGAGTTTGAATAGGTTCAAAAAAGATCACGATACTAACTCGAAGTACAACCGTGCCACACACAACTTCTGTAAGGATAAGCTACTTAGAACCATTAAGAGCAGAGCAGTAAAAGAGAGCTTTGTTCAAATAGAAGTTTTCCCCGCCTACAGCTCAATAATCGGAGCGATAAAATATCAAAAAATGTACGGCTTGAGCGCTCATGAAGCTGCTGCTTTTGTTATCGGGAGAAGAGGATTAGGATACAACAAGGAAAACATCCCGAAAGAGTTTTCCCAGAGCTTAAAGCCGAAGGGGCGTCGCCGATGGAAAGATGACGCTGATCCTTTGGCGAGCATCTGCCGCCTCTGGGGCGGTTTATGGAAAGATGTTTCGAAGATAAAAGACAACCTTCTTCGAAACAACAAGGGAGGTACCTGTAAACTTTCGCGGGTTCTTTAGGCATCTCCTACTTAAAACTAGTGGCGCTAACAGCGCGCTTCAACCCGCTCTCTACTACATAAAGATGAAAGGAGGAGAGACGGAAGTAGAGGATATAACCGAACCGTTGTCGGGGTTCCGATCCTACCTCGACGACTTAGCCCGTTCGGTCCTCGAAAACGCTGAAGAACTACGTGAGAGTCGTAGCACTAGGCGCAAACAGCCTCTATACGTCGTAGACTTTATAAACAATGGAGGACTATCTGCCTTCAAAAGCCTACGATCTGAAGAAAATACCCTCAAAGGATCAAAGACTCTAAAATAGCTTATAGAGGCTTCTGGGGGCGTTTTCCAGAGGCGGGGGTAGCCAAGTCAGGTCAATAGCTTACGAGGAAAAAGATGGGTCAGAAGCTGGCTTAAGGCGCCAGACTCAAGATCTGGTCGCGTAGACGTTTCTTTTATAGAAAGGCGGCGTAAGCGTTCGTGGGTTCGAATCCCACCCCCCGCACTATATTGTAGCTAATGTCTGCAAATTTGGTCTATTTTTGTGTTTTCTTAGGGTTGGTACAAGATATTTTTTATGTTTTTTTTTAAAAAGATATGAAGACATGGAAAACTGTTGAGAATCTTTGAAAACTAAACAGGTTTTACAATATCTTTAAATCATAATTTGAATTAAAAATCACTTAGATAGGTCTTTAAAATGGGCGAAATGGAGTTTGATGCAGAAGTAAAAGAAATTATTAAGCGAACTTATAATGTTAAGAGTTTTAGGTTTGAAAAACCGAGAAATCTTTCTTATAAACCAGGGCAGTTTATGTTTATCACTGTCAAAATCGATGGCCAAGAAAGGCAGAAACATTTCACTATATCAAGTAGTCCTACTGAGGATTTTTTAGAGTTCACAAAGAAACTTACAGGGCATGAATTTTCTAATGCTTTAGATGCTTTAAAGGAGGGCG
>JGI24422J19971_10001223_pt1 | contig 15514 bp, 10 predicted proteins | sample DeeMarSWOR152_54_FD_19971 | JGI IMG/M metagenome (IMG submission 19971) | reverse complement strand
TTCTCGACAGATGTAGAGCGGCGGCCCTGTTCAGCCGCCGAAATCCTAAATCCTAAACTCGAAATCCTAAACAAATCCAAATTACTCAAATTCAAATGTTCCAAACCTCGTGTGGCTTGACAGATAATGCTTTTTGGCGTGTCCAGCACCAAATTACTCCGCACTAATTAGACGTGAGTTCCCACTCAATTCGTGCGGGACACGGCGGCAACAGCCTATCCTTCGATTACACTCAGGACAGGTATCGTGTTGTGCATTGCGTATATAGTATCGCGTATTGCGTTGTTCATTGCTCATAGTTCAGGGGTCAGGGAACAGGGGCCGGAAAGAAAATGCAAAAATCAAAATGTAAAATGCAAAACTGTGGAGGCCCTTCGGGCAGACTTTTATTTGTAGGTGGAGCAGAACAGCTCTTTTTAGACACTGATCCCCTAATTGGCATGATTTAACACGAATTTTTGTAACTATATTCATAATCTTGCCTTAGGTACTTTTGCCTTTTCACTTTTGAATTCTAACTTATAAGCTTTAGTCTTATTAGTTTGATAAATATTATACTAAATTATAAGTTAAGCGTCAAGTAAATTTTCAACAAAAAAGGCTGACTCCCGCGTCTTCTTGTCAAAGACAAGAGCGGGGACCAGCCCTCTCTGGTGTATGGCTAATAACCAACTCTTATGGTGCTACTGCCCGGTTGTAGATGCGAACGTCACTAATGAGGCCGGAGAAGAAGGTTCCTGGGGGAGTGTGCTTGCGACGCCAAAATTCGGTAAACGCCCCCAATAAAACCCACAGAAAGATTGAGGTTTATAAACGTTATGTAAGCCAGCTTTGGAAACTCTCGTTGGACAAGAAAAAAGGGCTGCAAGTTTTATACTCACAGCCCTTCAGTTTTCTGATACGAATCGTACTTTATGTCCTGTGTTTTCCCGCCACTGCTGCCGTCTATCACCGCCGGCTTGGTTTGTTACTACTGTGCTGGTGGTACATTGCTGTTCCAGCAATCCCAGTAAATCTTCCAGGAACCATCGGCCTGCCTTTGCATGATGGACATGTCCTTGGCATCCATATAAAGTGGCTCTCCCCCTGCCTTGGGAGTCATTGTTGCTGTGAAATTACAATGAGTAAACGCGTAGTCACCAGCTAACTGAATTTCCACGTCAAAGATGGCCATCTCCTCGAATGTGAAGCCATTGAAGAGCGGCTCCATACTGGCCCGTAACGCCTCTTTTCCGAACACGGCAGGTTGATCCGGCATCATCTTTACGGTGTCCTCTGTATATAGGGACATCCAGAGATCCAAATCTCCCGTGGTCATAGCGAGAGCATACACGTCCATAGCTTCTTCAATGGCGGCCATGTCGTCTTCGACTGAATACAGGGAGATTGTTGCGTGAAGCTTCCCAGCGATGCTGTTTGTCACTGGGTCATCTGCCAAATAAACGAAGCGAGGCTTAGGGTCCTGGGCAGTGCCCCTAACAAAAGATGAACCTAAAACGATAAGCAAAACCAGCGCAAGTACCGGTATGCTTTTAATTGTGATTAGTTGTTTCATTATTGTTTTCATTGAAATTTTCTCCTATTTGGTTGGAATCTTTACAAAAGTTACCTTTGAAAAACTCATATACACCTATTACACAACTGCCAGATATATTGCTGACAAGCCCTGGCAAATCTTGTCATTTACCCCATTGGCATAACCTCCTTTGGCAAAGAACATTATCTTGTCTTATTTTCGGCCTCGCCGACCCTACTCTTATCAACGGAAAAACAGGAGCAAACGGACGATTTACTTGCAATTTTTTTAAAGAATTGCTAAAATTTACTAAACATTTTTAAATTAAGGAGGTTAGCGAAACTTGAGGTATAACTGCAACCACAAGACCCAGCAATTAGTTACTCTTGCCAAAGGAGGCGACGAGTCTGCCCTGGAACAAATATGCCGCGTTTATGCCGAGCGTATACGGTGGATGGTGCGCCTTCGTATGGGCAAGGAGCTTCGCTCCAAGCTGGACTCTATGGATGTGGTCCAGGATGCTCTCCTTCATGCCTTGGGGGGAATAGAAGGCTTCACATACGAGAACGAGGGTGATTTCGTGCGGTGGCTTTCAAGGATCGCCGAGAATGCGCTTCGTGACAATTGGGAAAGATTCCACGCGGAGAAGCGCGATATTCGAAAAGAAATCCCTCTTGGTAATGGAGGACGGACAAGCGGTAGAAGGCTTTCCGGAGTTCCCGGACCTGTCGCCACCACTACACCGAGTGTAATTATGTCAAAAAAAGAAGATTTGGATAAGCTTGAGAAAGCGATAGAAACATTGAAAACTGAGTACAGGGAAGTTATTGTCTTAACTAAGATTGAGGGACTTGGCTACCAAGAGATAGCAGACAGATTAGGCAAGAGCAGTGAAGCGGTACGAAAGCTGGTTTCTCGCGCGATGACAGCGCTGATCAATGCGTTCGAGAGTGTTAAATGACCGGACTCAATGACGACGATCAGGACAGCAGCCTTGACCAAGCTGTGCAGCAGTTTATCGATGCACGGCTGCGAGGCCAGGAGCCTGATATAGATGAATTTGTCAGACAATACCCTGAGTTTGAGGAACAGATCAGACAGAAATTACAGAATATTCAGAGAATCAATTCTTTGTTCGACTCCCTTGTTCAGGCCGATGAGTGCGACTTTGAAGTTGCAGAGGCCGGACACGATCTTGTTGGCCAAAAAGTCGGAAGCTTTGAAATAGTAGAGATGGTCGGACGTGGGGGAATGGGTGTGGTCTACCTGGCTCGTGATACGAAGCTTGACCGCTCTGTTGCCATCAAGAGTATGCCCTCTGAAATGGCAGCCGACTCGACTAAACGGACGCGTTTCAGGCGGGAGGCCAGACTCTTAGCCTCGTTGAATCACCCGAATATCGGCACTATCCACGACATCATTGAGCAGAAAGAAGGTGCAAGCTATTTGGTGCTTGAATATGTCCCAGGCCAGACTTTGGCCCAACGGATTGCTCGTGAACCGCTCAAATTGGAAGAGGCGTTTTCAATTGGTCAGCAAATCGCGGAGGCAGTCTCAGCGGCTCACAAAAAAGGTGTCATCCATCGGGACCTCAAGCCCGGCAATATCAGAATCACGCCTGATGGCAGGGTCAAGGTGCTGGACTTCGGCCTGGCCAAGGCCCCTATAAGCGAAGGTAAAAAAAGTGATATCACCGCTACTGAACCCGGGCATATAATCGGCACGCCTGCTTATATGAGCCCGGAACAAGCCCGCGGCAATCCAGTCGATCACCGCAGCGACATCTGGTCGTTCGGATGTGTGCTGTACGAGATGCTGACCGGTCACTCTCCATTTGAGAGTGACACTGCCACAGACACACTGGCACGTATCATCGAACGCGAACCGGATTGGCAGGCCCTGCCACAGGAAACCCCGATGAACATCCGAACCCTACTGCGGCGCTGCTTAGAGAAAGACCCGTACCAACGTCTTGGAAACATTGCCGATGCGGCTGTCGAAATAAAAGAGTCGCTCACCTCGCCCGCAACTGCAACAGCGGCCGGACCTGGATGGATCAAGTCGCTTGCAGTACTACCACTGCAAAACCTGACCGGCGATCCGAAGCAGGAGTACTTCGCCGACGGGATGACCGAAGCGCTGATCGCAGACTTGGGAAAGATCGGGGCGCTACAGGTAAGGTCGCGGACATCCATTATGCAGTACAAGCATGCCAAGAAACCGCTATCGGAGATTGCCCGAGAATTGAATGTGGATGTGGTAGTGGAAGGTTCGGTGTTTCGTGTCGGTGAACAGGTTCGGATCACGGCCCAGTTGATCCATGCACCGACAGACACGCACCTTTGGGTTGACAGCTACGAGCGAGACTTTCGCGACATCCTGACCTTGCTAAGCGAGGTGGCACGGACCATTGCCGGCCAGATCGAGGTTACATTAACACCCGATCAGGAAGCGCGACTGGCGGAGAAACGCCCGATCGACCCCAAGGCGTATAACCTGTATCTCCTGGGGATGTTCCACCTCCGCAAGGAGACGCCGGAAGGGACCAGAATCGGCCTGGACTATCTCCGTCAGGCAATAGAGCATGATCCGGTACATCCTCTCGCGTATGGCGCCCTGGCGTTCGGCTACGTCATAAGTACTCATGGCCCTGGGGCGCCACCGGACGCTTTTGAAAAGGCCAGGGAGACTGCGCTCCAGGCATTGGAGCTTGACGACAATGTGGCCGAAGCCCACACTGCTCTGGCGATGACAAAAGCGTTTAGAGATTGGGACTGGGAGGGTGCGACAAAAGAGTACCGACGTGCCCTGCAGCTAAATCCCAATCTGACCATGACTCGCGCCCAGTATGCGTTCTATCTCCTGCTCTACGATCGCATCGAGGATGCTTTGGCGGAAATGAGAAAAGTCCAGGAGACCGACCCGCTCACTCCCCTCTGGCCTGCGTACCAGGGATGGCTTTATTTGGACGCAGAGCAGTATGGTGAGGTAATCGAAGAAACCAACAGGTCACTCGAACTCTACCCCGATTTCCCGCTCGCCCTGTACGTCCAGGGACGTGCTTATGCCGGAAAGGGGATGTATGAGCAGGCCATTGAGCTGCACCAGAAGGCCGGTAAGCTCAGCCCCGAATGGAAATGTGGTCTCGCGCATACCTATGCGGTGGCCGACCGCCTGGGTGAGGCGAGGCAGGCGTTGACTGAATTGGAGGCGGATCACTCCCCCTGGGATACCTGGTTCATAGCGATGATCTATGTCGCACTGGGCGAGAAGGATGAGGCTTTCAAATGGCTCGAAGTGGCGTACGGCCCCCCTAACCACCCATACCTGCCCTGGATCAGGTACTCTCCTGACTTCAAGCCCCTGCGCGACGACCCGCGCTTCGGCGACCTATTGCGCCGAATGAACTTGCCGGAGTAGACAGGTCCGAGCCCAAAAGCCCGGATTTCAACCATGGGCGGGCAGCTATTTGTCTGGCTCCGGGACGGCAAAAAGTTATTCTATCGCTTTGGCGACAACTTGACCCGATCTGGAGTCCCTTGTGCGACCACCCGCGTTTTAAGAAGCTTGTAGAGGCAGGCAAATAGTCCAGCAACCCAATCAGTGGCGAGCAAACCTGCCTCCTGGGAAAGATATAATACGAATTGTATTAAATTAATGCGCTAAGGAGTATTTAGCCGATATAGTTCATAGTAGTCAATAGATAATTTTTTAGCATGGAGGCTATTATGAACGTCAAACCACACTACAAACTTCAGCAATTACAAAAACTCTACCGTAGTGAAACTAACGCGAGGCTGGCTCGTCGAATCCATGGAGTTTATTTGGCAAGCAAAGGATTAACCTGTTCCCAGATCATGGAGATCACAGCTTCAGCACGCAGGACAATCCAGCAGTGGGTCGCCAAATATAATACAGGGGGCATCGAAGCTTTAAAAGATTCTCCACGTTGCGGTGCACCTACAAAGCTCTCACAGAAACAACAACAGGCATTTTGTAACCGAATAGAAGCTGGGCCGACAAAACAGGATCGGACATCTGTGCTTAACGGCCCTGTGATTAGGGAAATTTTAGAACAGGAATTTGGGGTAAGTTATTCCCTGTGGGGCGTATATCGCCTATTGCATAGGCTCCGGTTTTCCTGCCTTTGTCCTCGTCCACAGCACGAAAAAGCAGAACCTCAGGCTCAGGAGGAATTTAAAAAAACTTCCCTAAAACTCTGGATAAGGCCCAATCAGAGCATCCGGACAAAAAAATAGAGTCCTGGTTCACCGATGAAGCTCGCTTTGGCCAACAGGGTACTATAACCAGAGTATGGGCACTGAAAGGCTCCCGGCCTCGCGCAGTCAGACAGACGAAATATGAATGGCTATATGTTATTGGTTCAGTTTGCCCACAGACTGGACAAAGCGTTGGTCTTTTATCGCCATATATCAGCACTGAGATTATGAATATCTATCTCCAGCAATTTAGCCGTGAACTGGCTGAAGATGTTCATGCTGTTTTAGTTTGGGACCAGGCTAGCTTTCATAGATCGAGAGGTTTGAAGGTTCCTGAAAACGTTACGATTATACCTTTACCTGCATATTCACCTGAATTGAATCCTGTTGAAAATCTCTGGTTCTACTTTCGTAGTCATTACTGGGCCAATCGTGCTTATGATGATTATGATGGCTTATCTGAGGCTGCCATAGAAGCCTGGCAAAAAGCTGCTCTCGATCCTGAAATAATAAAGTCGGTTTGCCGAGTTCCTTATGCTGAGCGCAATAATTAATTACAATTGGTATAAGAGAATAGATATAAGCCCATCGGCCGCTGCATGACATCACGATTTCCAGTCCGAAGGTGCCAACTCGGCTCACGGGCTGAGCACAAGTGCAAAAGAGCACAGGTGCACAAGAGCATAAGTGCATAAGGGATAAGATTCCTTACGCAATTTTACTTTTTACATCCTTCGCTATTGCTCCCACCTTCGCTGAAGCTGCGGAGGGCAAGCAGGACAGGTCTCGTGAAGAGTATCCGCCAGACAGAAGCGGACTTATCAGTCTCGTGAAGCCTATGTCGTATCCTTCCGGCAAAACAAGTCAGAAAACAGAAATCTGAAATCGTTGGCCGGATCTTTCGACTCCGCTGGGCTGGGCCGTTTGGTTACAAAAGACAAGAGCTTTTCCGCAAATACAGCCATCCACAAAAGTGTTTGCTGGCGAGAGGCTGACCTTAATAGCCAATAGCGCAGCCGTCTTTGCGGGGGTCAGAACCGCCGAAATAACGGCGAGGATTTGATACCCTCCAGATTCCCTGATAGCCGCCGAACGCACCTACGCCGGACCTTATCTTGTGTCCCATATCGGCGAGTTTTTGCTTGACTTTTTCAGATATGTGCCACTCAAAGCCAACGCTGCCTCCACCGACCATTTTACGGCCGGTGGGCGTAGAGCTTTCATAATGCTGGACGCGGGGCTGCTCGCCGGCCTGCTGGGGAGACATGCCGAAATTTATTATGTTCATCAGCACCTGCGCATGTCCCTGCGGCTGGAAGTCGCCGCCCATCACGCCGAATGAGAAAACCGGCTTGCCATCCTGGGTCATAAAACCTGGGATAATGGTGTGGAACGGCCGCTTATGGGGCTCGAGCTTGTTAAGGTCGTTCGGGTTGAGCGAGAAAAGCTGGCCCCTGTTTTGTAAGGCAAAACCAAGACCGTCCGGCACAACTTGTGAGCCGAAGCCGTAATAGGTGCTCTGGATGAGCGAAATCATATTGCCGTCTTTGTCCGCGGCGGTCAGGTAAATTGTGTCGGAGGGGCCGGTCAGCCTTCCCGGCGCGACCTTTTGTGCCGCACGTTTGGGATTAATCAATTTGGCCCTTTGCCTGCCGTACTCTTTGGAGATGAGCTGTTTGAGCGGGACGTCGGCAAAGTCCATATCCGCGTAGTAAACGGCACGGTCCTCGAAAGCCAGTTTTTTCGCCTCGATAAAAAGATGCAAATGTTCAGCAGAGTTGGGCTTCAGTGAGGAAATATCAAAATTCTCCAGAATGTTAAGCATCTGTAAAGCGGCAATACCCTGGCCATTGGGCGGCAGCTCCCAAACTTCAAAGCCGTGATAATTCGTGCCGACCGGGTCAACCCAGTCTGCGGTATGGTCTTGGAAGTCTCGAATGGAGAACCGGCCGCCATTGGCCTTGGAGAATTTAACGATTCTTTCGGCGATTTGGCCCTGGTAAAAGGCTTTTGCGCCATCTTTGGCGATAATCTCAAAAAAGCGGGCCATATCACGATTATTAAAGATGTCACCGTAGCTGGGTATCCTGCCATCGGGTGCGAAAGTTTGTGTCAGGGTCGGGAATTTTTCCACATTTACGGATTTCCAGTAACCGGCGATGATAGGTGACACCGGAAAGCCTTCCCGTGCGTAAAAGATGGGCGCTTCGAGAACCTGCGACAATTTGAACCGGCCCATCCGGTCCAGCAGTGCTGCCCAGCCGCTCACACAACCGGGAACACTCCAGGACAGAGGCCCATATACGGGTATTTCTTTGAGTCCAAGCGCAAGAGCATCATTCAGACTCCAGCTATAAGGTGAACGTCCGCTGGCGTTGAGTCCATAGAGCTTCTTGTCCTTCTCAACCCAGACAATGGCGAACAGATCACCGCCCGGCCCGCAGCTCATCGGTTCAACGACACTGAGCATCGCATTGGCACAAACAGCGGCGTCGATGGCGTTACCGCCTGCTTTGAGTATGTCAACACCGGCTATGCTGGCCAGAGGCTGGCTGGAGCAGACAATTCCGTTTTGACAGACCACTGTAGAGCGGTTTTGATTCCTGCTTCGCAGCATCTCGCGATCGATAAACACACCATCAGCTACTGTATTAGTGCCATAACCTTTAGCAAAAGGTAGACTCCAGCCCAGAACCGCCGATGTACAAGCGCCACCAGTAAGTTTAAGAAATGAACGCCGCTTCATAGCATTTTCTCCCTATTTGCACGTTGAATGAGTCAGAAGTCAAAAATCAGATGATATAAATCAGACAACTATCCTCTGTTCTTGGGACATATTGTACCTCAGTGGCCGCGGCGGTCAAGTAAGCAAATTTCCCTGCTTGGCTTGTATGCCGAAATGTTCCTTAAAAAATGGTAAAGTCAAGTGGCAGACCCTTACAAAATGCGTTGGACTTGAGCAGTTAATTCAAGTATAAGAATCTTCATTGATTTGTGACAAGTTGCCGGACGCACTTTGCGTTTGAGAGAGAGTGAAACAAGAACCATTAAAGTATAAGCGAATGGCCATGAAACTAATCAAAGTATTTGTCACGGCCTTCTGTGCTTGNCTCATTCTCCCCGGCGGNACAGTTGTCGGAGGCGTATTTTACAGAGAATANTGGGCAGAATGGGACCCAAAGATAAGTAACTGCACAGGCCGGCTTCGAGTAAATGACACAGAACTCAGCCTACACAAGACCTTCGGAAAAAGGAGCGAGGCAAAAGCCAACGGTCTGATGCTTATTTCGGTAAGCGAAGACCTTTTCCAGTTAACGGGTGCCGAATTGTACCTTGAACTGTGGGGCGGACACCCCGGAACGTCCAACAAACGATTTCTGCCCAACGGAAAGGAGTTTTACAATATTCCCGAAGTCGGCGCCGAAGCAGGTAATTGCACTTACAGTTATCCTGTTATTGGGCTAAAGGTTCAGCACCTGGTAAGAGGTATCAACGCCTTTCAGTTTGCGTGTGACCGGGGCAATTCCTTCTGGGGCCACTTCATTATAGACAATGCCGGCGTTCGCTGCTTCCTGAAAGCCGACCATCCCGATTTGATTCAGGCCGACCTTAAAGGATTCACGGCAAACGTAAAGCTGTCCGATTCCGGTAGTGTCTTACGGGACACTACTGACGTTTCGATTTTGTATAGCAAGAAATTTGAACAATCAATCGTTTCAGTAGATTATTTCGGACGATACTTTGGGTTCGACGACAATGGTGACGGACACGAAAATAGCTGGCACGGCTTCACACAAAAAAAACAATACCGAAACCATATCGGCTCAACCTCAAATCCGCCTTTTGCTGTGAAATGGGACACCTCTATGGTCCCCTCACAGTCTGAGCCTATGGCGATACGTGCGGTGGTGCATTTGGAGGAAGGATTCCATTATGCAACGGACACACTTGATGGCCTTGTCTTCCCGCCAGAACGAAACCGAATCGAAATGTATAAATGCTCTTCAATTCCTGTGCCGTTCTGGTCTCGGGCCTCACAGGAAAAAAAGGCCATTATAGAGCTGCCTGAAAATATTTCTTCGCTGCAAAGAGTACAACTTTTGATAAAAATCTGGGACGGCGGAGAAGGCAAAATCGAAGAACCTTTCAAAATTAACGGCCACCCATATTTAATTACTTCGGGCAGGGCCGTGCATGATGTGGTCTTCACAGTAGCTGAAGTCAACCCCGAACATCTCCGGCCCGGAAAAAATGAAATTACCCTGTTATCAGATACCGAGCATCACGGAATCGAAGTATTGTTGCCGGGCCCCGTACTCATCGCCCGATATGGTAGAGAATAAGAGGGACACAGCAAGGTTGGGACCCCAATGTTGTTTAGAAAATCGTAAAGCCAAGTGGCAGACCTGCAAAAATCTTTTTTTTCTCTTGAAAAGGAGTAAGCAAGTGTTATACTGTTATTATTCGCTTGTAATAACCTTTTGGAGGAGGAACTCTAAAGGGCGTTCAATTAGGATGTCATTCCGAGCGCAGCGAAGAATCTCCTATTTCAGCCAATAGACCATTCGCTTCGCTCAAGGTGACAGTTTTGAGATAGTCTCCGAGCCGGTAAATTTGACAGGATTGACAGGAAACTTAACAGGATTAACAAGATTATCCTGCTATCTTGTCCGAGAAAAATAATCCTGTTATCCTGTCTGAAAACAAGCTGCGCATAGTATGCGGCGTTTACCCCGTTAGAAACTTTTTAACGAGAGATAATATGGTACACCCCGTTAGAAGTCCAGGTGTTAGTAGGACAAACGCCGACTATCTCATTTCTAACGGGGTGAAACATTAACAATTTTGCCAAAGGAGAATGATATGAAAATGACAAAATCGAAGATCCGCTGTGGCGGAATGTTTGCAATTTTGGTTCTGGCATTGGGTCTGGTTACGGAGCAAACGAACGCAGATTTCACGTTTGGGACTCCCACGAATCTTGGCCCAACGGTCAACAGTCCATATGACGACTTTGGCACAAACATTTCGCCTGACAGCCTATCGCACTACTTTGCGTCAAATCGGCCCGGCGGGTCTGGTGGGCTGGACTTATGGGTGACGATGCGGACAACGGCATCCGACCCTTGGGGACAACCCGTCAATCTGGGGCCAACGGTCAACAGTTCGGCTTGGGACAGTTGCCCGAGCATCTCGGCAGACGGCCTCTCGCTCTTCTTCGAGTCCCAGCGGCCCGGCGGATCAGGTGATAATGACATATGGGTGACAAGCCGCCCAACCCCAGACGGTGATTGGGGCCCGCCCGTGAACCTTGGGCCAACGGTCAACAGTTCGGCTTGGGACAGTTGCCCGAGCATCTCGGCAGACGGCCTCTCGCTGTACTTCTGCTCCTATCGCCCCGGTGGTTCCGGTAGTTGCGACCTCTGGGTGGTAACGCGGGCAACTGTCTCTGATCCGTGGGGACAACCCGTCAATCTGGGGCCAAGGGTCAACAGTTCAGCTTGGGAGTATCACCCGGGCATCTCGGCCAACGGCCTGAGCCTCGTCTTCCACTCCAACCGGCCCGGCGGATCAGGTGATGATGACATATGGGTAACAATGCGGGCAAGTACCTCCGACCTCTGGGGAGAAGCGGTCAATCTTGGGCCAACGGTCAACAGTCCAGTTCGCGAGTTTGCACCGGACACGTCATCTGATGGCTGTACGCTCTACTTTACCTCTGGTCGGCCCGGCGGAGTGGGTAATGCAGACCTGTGGCAGGCACTTATCATCCCAATCGTTGACTTTAACGGCGACGGAATTGTCGACAGTGCAGACATGTGCATAATGGTCGACCACTGGGGTACGTATGAGCCTTTATGTGACATAGGCCCGCTGCCTTTCGGTGACGGCATCGTAGATGTCCAAGATCTGATTGTCCTCGCTGAGCATCTGTTCGAGGAAGTGGACGACCCTACACTTGTAGCGCACTGGGCAATGGACGAGATAGAAGGCGACAGAGCATCTGACAGCGCTAATGATAATGATGGTATTGTATATGGAGACCCGACCTGGCAACCTGAAGGTGGTATGGTAAATGGCGCATTGCAGCTTGACGGGGTCGATGATTATGTCAACACACCCTTCGTGTTGAACCCGGCGGATGGCAAGTTCAGCGTATTTGTCTGGATTCAAGGCGGCGCTCCAGGACAAGTCGTCATTTCACAAGCTGATGGTGCGGATTGGCTTTCTACCGGTCTCTCAGACGGCAAACTGATAACGGGGTTAACGCCACCTGCTGGCCGGACCGTCCCACCACCGCTGGTATCGGAATTCGTCGTCACCGATGGCAACTGGCACCGGATAGGTTTTGTCTGGGATGGTACTAACAGAACACTGTACGTTGACGATGTGGAAGTGGCCAAAGACACTCAGGCTAATTTGCAAGACTCAGTCGGTGGTCTGTACATTGGTACCGGCAAGGCTATGGAAGCCGGCACCTTCTGGTCCGGCCTGATTGATGACGTTCGTATTTACAACCGGGCAGTGAAACCATAGGAAATCGAGGTGTTAACACGTTATGTAAACTCTTGAAAGGGTAGTAAGATGAAAAAGGTAATTGTGATGTTATTGGTTTTGGCATTGGCCCTAACTGTGGAGGTTGCAAATGCAGATTTCGCCTTCGGGGATGTGGAGACACTTCCTGAGCCGATAAATACGCCCGGGGGAAGTTCGGGAGATTTCACAATGACCGCCGATGGATTGGAGGCATACTTCTTGTCCATACGGCCCGGGGGCTATGGAGGAGAGGACATCTGGACCTGTCGGCGCCAGTCAACGGAAGATGATTGGGGTCCGGCGGTCAACCTTGGGCCACCGGTCAATAGCTCGGCTTGCGATGGCACGCCATGTATCTCGGCTGACGGATTAGAGCTCTATTTTTCCGATGTCGGTGTGAGCGGTTCTCCGTACCGGTCCGGCGGACACGGCGGTGGCGACATATGGGTCGCCAAGAGAAAAAACAAAGATGAGAACTGGGGTAATCCAGTCAATCTTGGACCGATGATCAACAGTTCGTCTATGGAGACCTATCCATACATATCAGCTGATGGCCTGTCGCTCTTCTTTGGTTCCAGGCGCCCCGGCGGGTATGGTAGTTGCGATGTTTATATGGTGACACGGACAACCATAGATGATGACTGGGGCACTCCTGTGAATGTTGGGGTACCTCCCAACACTTCGTCTTTTGAAGGTTTCCCGAACATCTCAGCCGATGGGCGGGTTCTCTTGTTCTACTCAGACCGGCCGGGTGGATACGGTGGTATGGATATATACATGGCAATGCGGCCGACTGTGTTCGATTCTTGGGGGCAAGCGGTCAATCTTGGGCCGATGATCAACACTCCATATTACGATCTTTCCCCGAGCCTTTCAGCTGACGGCTCCACCCTGCACTTCGCCCACAACGATGTGACTGGATGGGTTGGTACTTATAAGATCTACCGGACGACGATCAGCCCTGTCGTTGACTTTAACGGCGATGGAAAAGTGGACTGTGCAGACATGTGCGAAATGGTTGATCACTGGGGCACAGATGAGCCATTGTGTGATATTGGCCCGATGCCTTGGGGTGACGGCATCGTAGATGTCCAGGACCTGATCGTCCTCGCGGAGCATTTGTTTGAGGAAGTAAAAGACCCAACGCTAATCGCACACTGGGCACTGGATGAGACAGAAGGCGATATAGCATCTGACAGCGCTAATGATAATGATGGTACTGTATATGGAGAACCGGCCTGGCAGCCTGAGGGTGGTATGGTAGATGGTGCGCTGCAGCTTGACGGTATTGATGATTATGTCAGCACGCCCTTTGTGTTGAACCCGGCGGATGGAAAATTCAGCGTATTAGTCTGGATTCAAGGTGGTGCTCCAGGCCAAGTCGTTCTGTCGCAAATTGGCGGTGCGAATTGGCTTTTATCTGATCCAGTAGCAGGTAACTTGATGACGGAGCTAAAGGGTTCTGGCCGTGGTGCCGGTGAATTGATTTCACAAACAAATATTATCGATGGCAACTGGCACCGTATAGGTCTTGTGTGGGATGGCTCGCACAGAACGCTCTACGTTGATGACATCGCCGTGGCTGAAGACACACAAACTGATTTAGAGGCCTCAGAAAACGGTCTGTACATCGGCGCCGGAAAAGCTATGGAAGCGGGGTCCTTTTTCTCCGGCCTGATTGATGACGTTCGCATATATAACAAGGCCCTAAGCGTAGAGGAGATAGCCGCGCTGGCAGATTAGGGCATCTTAAAGACAGCGGATATTATGAAGGACGGAAGGCCCTGCCCCGGCATAACTTAGCAGCTATGCGGAAGTGATATGAAGAATACTGGTAAGTGGCGTTTATTGTATTAGGAGATTTTAGCATGCGAAGGCGGGAGTTTTTAATGACAGCCGGTCGGGCAGCCGGAACGGCGATAACACTGGGCATTACGAACCGAGCCAAGGCAATTTCCTACAATGCGGACACTACCCGTGCCAGAAAATATCTGCGTGCGCTTATGCCCAGCCGCGAACAGGTGGATAATTTCATACACGGACGGCAGGGGCCGGAGAAACTCAGCCGCAATCAAGGCTGGACATTCGATTCCGAACTGGGATGGGTGCTTTGCGATTCTGTTCGGCCTCGCAGTGTGGATGGCTCCAAAGGGTTCTACCGCTACGAACCAGATGGAGCCCGCAAAGTAATCAACTTCCCCGACAAGCCCTGTCGCATCCACACCTACGGTAACAGCTTCACACATTGTGACCAGGTCAGCGATGGTGAAACCTGGCAGGAATACTTAGCTGCACATATACAGGAGCCGATCCGCAACTACGGCGTCGGCGGCTACAGCGTCTATCAGGCCTTTCGCCGAATGCTCAAGGTCGAAAAAAAACCCGGCCAAATACGTCATCCTTAACATCTGGGACGACGACCATCTTCGAAACCTGGATTCGTGGCGGTCGATTCGTTTTGGCCATCGTACACCATGCGGTTTTACCCTGCCTCATCTGCGGGTGAACGTACAGCAGGACCGCTGTGAGCAGATAGAGAATTTATTACCCAAACCTGATGATGTTTACAAGCTTTGCGACGAAGATTTCGTCTGGACAGCATTTAAGGATGACCGCGTGCTCCAAGTGACATTGGCCACGCGAGGCGGCGAGAAAGTCGCACAAGAACTCCTCAAGCCTATCGCGGATAGCTTAGGAATACTCGATGTGAAAATCACTTCTCTAAAACCGGTGCAAGCAATTAGAGAAATACACACCGAAGCGGCGTTGTATGCCACGAAAAACATCGTCACCTGGACCGAACAGTTCATCGAACGGACCGGCAAAAGGCTAATGCTGATTCTCTCATTCGGCCAGGGCAACATTGCCAGAGATTTGCAGGGCTTGCCGCGATTTGACCAGAGCTTTGTCGATTGGCTCGGGAACAAGCCTTACCCCGTCATCGACATGCGTGACTTTTTCCGCGCCGATTACAAGCAATTCAAGGCCGATATCAACACATACCTCAGGCGATACTACATCGGCCACCACAATCCGGCCGGCAACTTCTTTACTGCGTGGGCGATTAAGAAACAGGTGGTTGACTGGCTCGACCCCCACCCCCTACCATACCGGTGAGGGATCATTTGCATCCCAATTGAATACATCGTTGCCGTAATCAGCCGGCACTTTCCGCGTAAGCGATTTGCCGCCGCCGTCCGGTGCGGTCGGCCAAAGGTCCACGCCGCCAGGACAATCCTCA
>JGI24422J19971_10001220_pt1 | contig 15524 bp, 17 predicted proteins | sample DeeMarSWOR152_54_FD_19971 | JGI IMG/M metagenome (IMG submission 19971) | reverse complement strand
TGGATTGAATTTTGTAATATCAACGGCATTTGGAATGACCATGATTTTATTTTGCGGTGTTTTATATTCGTTAACAATGTCTTTGGCTACATAGTTACTAACTGATATAATTCTATCTGTGGCACCACACAAGATCCTCAACCTCTTTTTTATAAAGTCGGGTCTTCTGTACGAAAGATAATGTAGATATTCCGCGAATTTTAATTCACCCATAAGAAATGCCTTCTCTGCTAAGTAAGGCGTATGAGTCGTCAGAATTGTTGGAACGTCGACATTTTTCGAAATAACAAATTCGTAATCGTTTGTATAGTGAATTATATCGAAGTTTAGGCTTGCAAGTGCCTTCTTCGAGTTTTTAGCAAATGAAAAGAGTCTAAGAGGCGGCTTGTTTATTGTTGGCACACGTATCACGTTTTCCTCCTCTATCCCAAACTTTTCATCAATCCCGAAATTTGTTGTAATCACCTTCACATCATATCCTAACTCAGAAAGAGTTTTAAATAGCCCATACGTATATGATCCCTCTCCGCCAACCATTGGAGGGAATTCGTATGATATTAGACATATATTCATCTCGGACATAAATTATATATTGGTTTCCTATTAACTGTATATACCATGTTAAATATTTTGATGATAAGTCCAGGCATAAGATGCGGCATTGACATTTATACCGAAAACCTAATTCACGGGATTAAAAAAAATCAAATAAACATTAACAATGTACAACTGAAGCCAGGGTTTTTTAGATTTTATCTTTTAAAGGATATGATTAGAAAAAAACCGGACATCATGCATATACAGCATGAACTAATGATTTTTGATAGTTTTCTCGGTTTAACGGCAATTTTTATATACCTTTACACATTTCTTACGAGGAGGAAGACGCTAACAACATTCCACACGGTAAAATCCGTTACCAATTTTGAAAACGAAATTTCAGGTCAATACAAGACAAATCGTTTTCTGATATTCCTTGCAAAACACTTTATAAAATTTTTATTTAAGCTCATAAGTTTCTTTTCCGACCAGATAATCGTGCTGACAAAGAATGCCAGAGATGTGCTGGAAAAAGAATATAAAATCGAGAATGCTGTTTACATACCCCATGGGTTCTTCAATCCGACCAAGGTCAATGAAAAGGAGTTATACAAGTTCAGAGAGTGTTTAGGAATTAGACCTGAGGATAAAATGATATTGTTGTTCGGGTTTGCATACGAATTTAAGGGCTACCATCATGTCATAAAGTCCTTACCAACAGTTTTAAAAAACCATCCTGAAACAAAACTTGTAATAACAGGGAGTATATCTCAAACAGACCCGGTGCAATGCGAGAATTATATATCAAAATTGAAAAGGATGGCTAAAAGTTTAAACATAGAACATAACGTGATTTTCACCAGTTATATACCAGATGATAGAGTTCCAAACCTAATTACGACTTCAGATGCGGTAATCTTTCCTTACGATTCTACGCAGTCTGCAAGTGGAGCTGTTTCGACAGTACTACCCTATAAAAAGCCAATAATAGTTTCAAACACACCCGTTTTTGATTTCTTAGAGAACGGAGTGGATTGTATCAAAGTAAACGTAAAGGAGGAGAAAGAGCTTGCAGATAGTATCAGTCTTTTGTTTGATAATCCCGAAGTATCGGATAGACTAAGTAAAAATATTGAGATAAAAGTAAAAGATATGTCAATAGAAAATGCAGTGGAGGAACATATGCGTATTTATAAGCGTTTAACTCATTAAATTTACCACGCGGTGCAAATAGAAATGAAGGAAGTGTACAACGAAGGATTTGGAACGTTCTATGAAAGGCTGGTACGAAAGGAGTACTTAAAATCCTTAAATATTAATTTCGATGGCGTTTTGGAAGTCAAATGCGGGTTTGGTGTGGATAGCTTAATATTCAAAGATAAGGAAGTAACTTTGGTTGAAAACAGGTCAGACTACTTGCAAGAGTGCAAAGGACTTTTAGCTGCAACATCTGTAAATAATAATATTGAATTGATAAAATCAGGTTTTTTAAACCTTCCATTCAAACAAAATTCTTTTGATTTAGTCTGGAGTTCAAGTTTGATAGACGACGTTCCAAATCCTAAAGCACTTATTTGGGAGATGAAAAGGGTATCAAGAAAATACGTGCTCCTATTTGCATCGAATGACTTACATCCTACACATATTTATCCGAAATTAAAAACAGAGTCAGCACCTTGGATAGACTTCAGAACACTACCACGTATCTTTGAATCTTGTGGACTGGAAATAATTGATAAAGGTAACATTGATTCTCCTCCATGGCCCTCTGGTATTAATATTCCGATGGAATTAAAAGGTAAAATTAAGAGTAAGCCAGATTCGAGGGAATTAGAAGCCTCAGGTGTACTTCACACGTTGGTATCTTTTGAAAAGTTTATCCCAAATTTGATAAAAATAATTACAGGGCATCAGGTTTTTGTATTTGCTGAGAAGAGATAAGAACAAAACACATGCCAACTGTGGTGATAATCAAGGGCAAAGAACGGGATAAGATGGTTGACGAAGGCGTAAATCTACTTGGCGGGCTGGATAAATACGTGAAAAAAAATGGAAAGGTTCTAATTAAACCGAATTTATGTGCAATAAAAACCTGGGATACCGGGGCTACTACGGACCCTAAATTAGTAGAAGAGATCATAATACGATTAAAGGGGATTACAAACAATATTTTGATAGGAGAGAGCAACCATTCAACCATAACTGCGGAATATGCCTTCGATGCGCTTGGTTATGTAGAAATAGCAAAACGGCATGATATAAAACTTATAAATCTCTCGGACAAGAGTAGATTGGTTGAATTAGATAATAAAGAAGGTTTTTTTCTTAAAAAGATAGCACTGCATGAGGAGCTGTTAGCTGCTGATTTGATAATAAACTTGCCTGTGATGAAGACAAATGAAATCTCATTGGTTACCCTTGCACTCAAGAACATAATCGGTGTTTTGCCTGATAGGGAGAAGGCGAGATTCCATGCTAATATACATGAGATTATTGCGGACATCAACAAATACATCAAAAAAACATTCGTTATTTTAGATGGTAGAATAGCAATGGAAGGAGATGGTCCAATTGATGGAGAGAGTGTTAGATTAGACCTTTTGGTATTCGCAGACGACCCAGTGGCAGCGGACTACATCGGGGCAAAGATAATGGGCATTGATCCTGTTGAAGTAAAACATGTCGAGTTGTCAGAAATTTCTGGTGCGGGCACCACAAAAAATATTCAATTGAAAGGCGAGGATTTGAATTCTGTTATAAAAAAATTTAAGCGTCCAAATAGGCTATCTTTTAGGAAAAAGATCATGTATGGTATACTTGGAAATAGATTTCTGACATGGGTGGTATGTTATGTTAATGAGAAAATGAGAAAGAGCAATAGCAAATATCTTTAAGACAGATGATTGCTGCAAGTGAAAAAGTGTGGTAAAGAAATCAGAAGAAAAGAAAAAAAAGCACGAAACAAAATGGACTTCCGATAATCGAAAGTTGTAGAGATGAAAATATTATACCTTTTACTTTCTTACTGTCTCCTTTGCCCCTAAAGTAGGCAATGTATCTGGGAGCTCCGACATGCAGCCCCAAACAAGCGACAATAACGAAAAAATTAAGTAGAACGAAGCCTATGCTGAAGATGCCGTAGTCATTCTGTGTTGTATTTCTGGCAATTATTACACGTGTGATAAATTCAAGAAACATATAAATGAGCACACCCACGAAAGCAATCGCGGTACCTTTCGCTGCTTTTTTCAGTGATTCATTAACTATTTCGCTCATGGGCTCTCATCATCGCATCAAAATTTCAAAGAAGAGTATTTTTGTATTACTTAAAACTTTGGTATTACTTCCTGCCAAAAATTACTTTATCCATTAATTTAATGTAAATATTCGGTGGGTGAAACTAAATGCCAGAACCGTTAATACATTTCATTGTTCCGTTTTCCGTGCTCATAATGTGCGGTATCAGAGTGAAGAAGTCGGCTTTTTTCGCATCTCTTGCGATATTGCCCGATTTAGACGTGCTTTTTCATATCCATCGCTCCTTCTCGCATTCTATATTTTTCATCCTCCTCTTTTGCGCACCTGCAATTATAATTGCCACAGTAAAGCACTCAAATATGCTTTATGCTGTTTTAATTGCAACATTAGTTATTTTGAGCCATCCCTTCATGGACTTGTTTACCTATTTCACGCCTATCTTCTGGCCTTTGTATGATTATTCCATATATATTATAGTAGAATTGATGACGAACATGAACAATGTCTCGCAGCTTCATCTGCTCTTTGACATAAAACTTGAACCTGTGGTGTTTTATCATACGATAAGCATGGACGCACCGATATTCACGAGTCAGGGGATTGCCGCTACGCTGGTTATTTTGATAGGTTTGGTTTTAAGATATTTTTTCGTTAGAAAAGTTTATGAAGATACGTATAGTCCATAGTAGATGAAAAAAATATCCATGAGCATAGGTATACCCGCACATAATGAGGAAGCAAATATAGGACGATTACTGCAAAACTTATTGAATCAGCCGTTAGAAGACTATGTCCGGTTAGAAGAAATAATTGTCGTCACGAGTGGATGCACTGATGGAACAGAAGAAATAGTTGAGGAAATCGCATGTAAGGACAAGAGAATAAAACATATAAGGGAGAAAGAGAGAAGAGGAAAGAGTTCTGCCGTAAATTTCATTCTGAAGAATGCCCAAGATAAAGATATATTGGTCATGCTCTCAGCGGACAATCTTCCCCAAAAAGGAAGCCTGTACAACCTCATCAAACCGCTGATAGAGGAAGAAAAAGTGGGATGCGTTAGCAGTCATCCGGTTCCAGTTAATGATAAGATCACACTTTTTGGATTCNTTNCGCANCTTATATGGGATTTGCATTATGCGCTATCTCTAAATGGAAATGTNAAACTAACAGGNGANTTTTNNGCANTGAGACCNANTTTGGTAAANGAAATCCCNCATGTAGTAAATGACGACCTTTACATCGAGTATTTAATCAAAAAGCAAGATTATAAGATCAAACAGGCTTTAGATGCTATTTCGTATATGAAAGGACCGGAGACATTAAAAGATTTCATGACACAGCGCATAAGAGTTCATATAGGACACTATCAAATTGCTCGCCTGACTGGATATGTTCCGCAGACCGTAAAAGCAACGGATATTCTTCGAAAAATGCTAAAAATAGCAGACTTAAAAAAGATGCACTTCTTGATAGCAGCAATTTTTTTGGAAACATCTGCAAAGATTCTTGCATTCTTTCTCTTTAAACGCAATAAAATACCTTACAAATGGGATTATGCAGAATCAACGAAAAATCTTAATCTTAAGGGAAAGGGAAATAACTTTTGATGAGCGTGGATAAAACCTTACCCACCATAGAAAAATTGCAAAGCATTGATGTGTAAGATGCATTTGCCAATGGGCAATAGCACTCCCTTCTCTTTATCGAAGCTCTAATTTCATACGCCTTTTTGGAATGCCATAGTTTGTTGAAGTCGTAATCTACATCCCTTAAGTTGCCGAAACTCGATTTAGACCCAAGTATGCAACATGCCCATAGCTCGCCGTAAGGGTTTATCTGACAGGATGCATATCCGGCATAACATGGAATAATCTGTCTTTTTTCATTCAATGCCTTTTTCATTAGCTCATAGTATTCCAGTCTAAAAGATTGAGTTATACGGGATAAGAAATCGCCAGATTTCAGGTAATTACTCCTTATATCTTTGTTAATACCTGTCATGGCTTCGGATAGGGTTTCATGGTCTGGTGTAATCCCACTACCGATCGTTAACAGCTCAACTCTTTCTTCCGCAACCTCAAAAATATGTGAGTCCGGCTTGAACCCTCTTACAAAATTATAGATAGCCGGTATGTGATCTGCATTATAAATAGAGATTACGGTATGAACGCCTAATCGTAAATTTTCAAAATCTTCCTTAAGTGCTTTTAATCCTTCGTATGTATCTAAGAGTTTCTTAAAATTACCGTTGACGCCTCTTATCTCATCGTGTTTATCGCCAACACCATCCAGAGATAGATTGACTATTAGAGTAGATTTATTATTAATCTCTAAGAACTCTCGCACTCTTTTTTCTATAAGCTTTGGAGTAATTGCGTTAGTGGGAATGTTTATGATGTTTGGAGAGCAATGATGAACGAGTGCTTCGTAGATTTCAACTATATCTTTCCTGAGAAAAGGCTCACCACCACTGATAGTAAACCAGTATGCGCTTCTTCCAATACTCTCAAAAATTCTTTCGAATTCTTCTTTTTTCAGTTCTGATTTACTTAATGAGGGTTGCTCTTCATATATACGCCAGATATTGCAAGTCTTGCAGTGTGCATTGCATTTGTTCGTGATGCTGATGGTGAAGTTTATTGGCATAGGATGACTTTGGAGACCAAGACTGTGGGGCTCTGCCCCACGACCCCGCAAGCCCTGTAAGGGCTTAAGACCAAAAGTTCTGAATGCTTTCAGCTTCAGGATTTTTAACGGCAATAGGAATTTTAGCATGATATTTTGTTTTGTCTTCGATTATAAAAATAAACTCCCTGTTTAAACGTGACCCTGTGTTTCCGCTATATCCACTTCCACTTTGTGTAATTAGAAATTTTCTGCTTAAAAATATTCCCAATATTTGCCAATTTTATTTCCCTTTTTTAAAAAATATTTTCAAAATAATTTTCAAAAATATATATCTCTGTTATCTCTATATTTAATACTTTCCTTCATTGATAGTTAAATGGTGAAAAATAGAAAATCTTATTAATAATATTGATAATAAATTTTTAAAATAGAGTGCTTCCCTCCCTGAAGGGAGGGGAAGGGATGAAGAATTGGAAGATAAAAGTGTGTCAAAAATAAAGAAATGAAATGAAAGCCTCAATAGTAATCCCAACATACAATGAAAAGGAGAACATAGGTATTCTTATACCACAGATAATGGGGGTTTTTAATCAAAACGGCGGTTCAAAAGAGGGTAAAATCGTTGTGGTAGATGATGATAGTCGGGATGGAACGCCTGAAGTGGTTAAGAAGTTCATGAAAAGACATAAAAATGTGTTCTTGTTGGAGAGGAAGATGAAAAAGGGTTTGGGTTCTGCATATATTGCAGGGTTCGAGTATGCGCTGGACAAATTAAATGCAGATATTATTTTTGAGATGGATGGAGATTGCTCGCATGACCCGAGGGACATCGGCAGATTTTTGGCTGAGTTAAAGAATGGACATGATGTAATTGTGGGTTCGAGATATATAAAAGGGGGCAATATTCCGGAATGGGGTCTTTATAGGAGATTAATTAGTAAGGGGGGGAACTGCCTTGCGAGGACAGTTGCTGGTATACCAATACACGACTGCACGAGTGGTTATAGGGCAATAAAGACTTCTATACTTAAGAGACTGGAGCTCGATGAATTAAATGCAGATGGTTATGCTTTCCAGATTAGCCTTCTTCATGCTTTGTTGGAGAGAAATGCGAAGGTAAAGGAAATACCAATCGTATTTAGGGATCGGAGAAACGGGGAAAGCAAGCTTGGTAATGGTGATATAAGAGAGTTTTTTATCACCTCTTTCAGGTTAAGGTGGAGAAAAATTCTTCCTCAATTGCAAAAAAAACATCCTGCGGTTTGTCTATCTCATAGTCCACATTCACGGTGATCAACAAAGCATTTTCATGATGGTCGCCCTTCAATCGCCCTTCTTTCGTGTACTCTGGCAACGTCTGCACTTTCGCCTCTCCAAAAGAGCAGAATCCATGATCAGAAATTAGTATCAACTTGTTATCCTTCTTTCCGTCTAAGAAACCAGTATCAAAAATTAGTTCTCCAATTTTATCATCCATGCGCTTATACCATTCAACAACGTAATCCTCTCCCCAGTGGAAGTGCTGAATCCTGTCCAAAAGCGTGTAAACCGAGATAAGCAAATCAGTTTTTTCGGTTAAGAGTTCTTTTGTCTTCGCCGTAATCCTCTCCAATTCCTCATTCCATTCTTTTTCATTTGTGGGTAATCCAAAACCTATGGGCTTGAAGTTTACTCCAAATGAGTAAGGTGGCACAACAAAAGGCACATTCAATGCTTTTACATTCTTCCCTTCTTTATGTAAAATGTCCCATATGAATTCCACTTTTATGTCTTCTCGCTTTACAATCTCGCCGTTTACAACATAACTTTCATGCTTATGCTCCTCTAACGTTTTTCCTGAGAACATACCGCACCAAACCGATGCAGATATGGGCTTTTCCTTCAGGATAAGCTCTTTGCTTTTACCCACTTCTATCAATTTCTTTAAATTTCTCAACTTGCTTAAATTCGACTTTACAANACTCCATGTTGCCGCATCTATGCCTAANACGAGGAANGTTCCTTCAAACTGCGCANCGTTTTTGGTCAAACTTTTTTTAAAAGTTTGCATCTAAAACCACCCCAGCCCCCGTATTTTTGCTATCTNTTACCAGAATAAATCTTCCAAGCTCNGGAATTTCAGCGAATTTTTCTACAACTAACGGCTCAGTAGCAAAAACAATTGTTGCAGCATCNTGTTCGTTTATCTCCTTCGGATAGTTCTCTCTCACTTCCCCAGTCTCTGAATCTATCTTCTCCTTTATCTCCTCTATTTCACATCTCACCCTTGCGGTTCCACATCTTAGCTCTAATGCCTCTCCTTTTTTCAATTCATCGCCAAGCAAAACAGCCTCACCTAAAAACTTCTTCGTAGGTTTAGGTGGATTTTCTACTATTCCTCCCACATCTCCTCTTCTTACTTCCCCATTAATGACTATCCCAATGCAGTCCCCGGTTGCAGCTTCTTCCAATTCTCCTCCGAAAACCTTTATTTTCTCTATTTTCCCTTTAACGCTCGAAGGCTCAAAAATTGCTTCATCGTCTTTCCTCAACATCCCGGATTCTACCCGTCCAACCACTATTTTCTCACCTTCCAGCTCATAAATATCCTGAACAACAAACCTTGATGGGTTCTCTTCCCTGCTTATTCTCACTTCATCCAATGCCTCTATTAATGTTGGACCGCCATACCATTCCATCTCTTCGCTCCTACGGTAGATGTTATCGCCTTCCATCGCCGACGCAGGTATGAAAAGCATATCTTCTGTAACGTAGTCGAAAGAATTTAAAAGCTCGCTTATTTGTTTCTTAACCGTTTCAAACCTCTCTTTTTTATAATCCACTGCATCCATCTTATTCACAATCACAAAAATCTGTTTTATGCCAAGCATTTTGAGCAAGAACATGTGCCTTCTCGTTTGCTCTTGAATCCCTTCATCCGCCGAAACGACCAGAACTGCCACATCAGCGTGTGAAGCGCCAGTGAGCATGTTCTTTATGAACTCCTTATGCCCGGGCACATCTGTTATCGTGTAGTAGTTCCTCTTGCTTTTAAACATCAAACTTACCGTGTCTATTGTCCGCTCTTCTTTTAGCTCATCCTCAAAAGAATCGAGGAAATAAGCGAATTCAAACCTGCGCTTGTATTCTTCTGCCAACTTCTGTATCTCCTCTACCCGCTCATCCTTTATGCTCTCGCTGTCGTAAAGCAATCTTCCTATCAACGTGGACTTACCATGGTCCACATGTCCTACGAGAACCACATTCACGTTCATTTTTATCCCTTTCCCTTACATTACATATATCCCAAAACTCTCAGCTTTTGCATCATAAACACCTTTTCTTTGTCCTGTGCGCGACCAGACCGTTCTGCAATCTTTGTCGTTCTCAGCTCTTCCACTATCTCGGCAATCGTTTTTGCATCAGAATCAATTGGAGAAGTGCAAGGTTCACAGCCTAAACTGCGATACCGTTTTCCATTGTTAGCAAAATACATTGGATTCACTGGAATGTCTTTCTCTTGCTTTATGTATTCCCAGACATCTAACTCACGCCAATGCAAGATTGGATGAACCCTTGTATGGATAGTCACATCGGTCTCGCTTTGACCCTGAGCTTGATATTGGTCCCACATCTCCAGCGGCTGGTCCCTGTAATTCCATCTGAACGCTTCATCTCGTGGTGAAAAGACACGTTCCTTCGCTCTTATCCCGTGCTCGTCCCTCCTTATTGCCAAAAGCAGCGCATCAAACCCGTGCTTATCAAGACATTTCATTAATGCTTCCGTTTTTAGTTTTGTGCAACACTCCAATTTACCTGCCTTCGGTCCAACTCCAGCTTTCATCGCCTCTTCGTTCCTTGCTATTACCAAATCTAATCCCCATTCTTCTGCAATTCTATCCCTGAACTCGTACATCTGCTTGAACTTGTAACCCGTATCTATGTGAATTACAGGAAAAGGAATTTTGCCAAAAAAGGCTTTCCTGCACAGTGCGAGAGCAGTTGTGCTGTCCTTACCCATGCTCCACATAACTGCCGGGTTCTCGAACTCCGCGTATGCTTCCCTTATTATATATATGCTCTTATTCTCCAGTTCTTTTAGTCCCATCTTGCACCTCCATCTAAAAGATAAATGTTTTGGCTAATGTTAAAGCCCCCAACATGCTTGTAGCTATTCCTATAACGAATTTCAACTTTGATAAATTTACTTTCCTAACTGTCAGAGCTGCAAACGGTGCGGCTATAACCGAACCTATGCCCGTAGCAGCAGCAAGTGTCCAGTAAATATCTGCGTTAATCAATAAATAACCCACAAAAGCTACTATGCATACTAAAGCCTCAGCAAGAGTAGTGCTTCCCACAGAACTCTTCACTTCTCTTCCGCTTATTATTTGCCCTCCTGTTACAAGGGGACCATAGCCGCCACCACTTACCCCTTTGTTAAAAGAACTTAATAATCCTATCGCGGTGAGACCCCTCCAAGAAAGCTTACTTTCACGACCCTTTCGTATGAGAATTGTTATCCCTATTCCCAATACCATTACTCCTATATACGTCTTAAGAGCGATTGTTGAAATGTTTATTGCAAAGAACACAGCTATTAAAGCCCCTACGATTCCACAAACAGCAAGGATAAAAACAACCTTTGAATCACGAGATTTTGGCAGATAGCCCAATCCACGCAGTCGCTTTTTTATAGCTTCATCTTGGCTGAAATCTAAAGCTATATTCCCAAGTTTGTGATGAAAAAACCCTCCAATTAATCCACCAGCAAGTTGTCCAAAGAGCACCGCGGGAACCACCTGTAAGGGTAAGAATCCTACAATCAGGAGTAGTGGGGTTAACGTGGTACCATAGCCCATCCCGATGGACGCATCTATATATTCACATAGGATAGCAACGGCTGTCACTCCTACAAATAAAAAAGGTGTTAAATCCATCTTTTCACTCCAAATAACCCAAAGCTCTCAATCTCTTTTTCACCTCTTCCTCCTCCGCTTCGCTAAAAGCAGGTTCTTCTTCCTCGCTCTCCTCTTCTCTAAGTATCTCCTCCATCACATATGTGACATATTCCTCCACAGAGCTGAATTCCGTAGCACGCACTCTCTCTTCTATTCTACCATAGAGCTCAGCCGGTAAAAACANGGCTTTCTTTTCCCCTTCTTTTGTTTCTTTCTCTTCCTCTTTCATAGATAACCAAGCCTCCTCAATCTTTCTCTTACCGCTTTNACTTCCTCNTCNGTTAGNTTNTCNTCTTCTTTTATCTTNCCGCTTGANGCCANANTCCGCATCACAAAAACGATGAATTCAGTAACGCTGGAGAATCCGGTGTCTTCTACCGTCCCCCGCAGTTTTTCATATAGTTCCCTCGGTATCTTGATGGTAACTTTGTCTGTCATTACACTCTAATTGTAGTAAAATTGTAGTATATAAAACTTTCGAATGCCGAAATGAAAACCTCACGTAATCTTTACCTGCGAGTCCAAATGCCGAACCCGGTGTGACAACCATATGGGCTTCGTCAAGCAATCGCTCCGTGAATTCTATATCGTTTCCATGATTTGACGTGTTTTAAAGCATCAAAAGGGGATATTATCTTCGCGATGGATGCGGATCTAAATCACATGACCCTTAAAGATCCCGGTGGTCTATTTTCACGAGGAAGAACAGATTTATGATTGCAGAGATACCGATAATTTTTAATGGAAGAAGATAAGTTCNGCGTAAATTAAGGGAGATAATGAGCGGAATAGTGANAAATTTTAGTGAATCCCCATCAATTTATGCAACTGAGGAATTACCATTACTTCGGGTAAATAAAGCCCTGCCGCTTCAGAAAGCTCAAAAAGTTCCTTNACGCTTGGCACTATATCTATCTGCGTTCCACCTGTGGCATCTTCATTATTACGCTGATGTGGAGTAACCGTAACCGGCTGTAACACAAACTTTATGTCAAAATCTGAGAGGTCTTTGCATATCCTCTCTATTTCCCCTAAGGCGGTGTTTTTCACCACTACTACCTTCACTATCGTTTCTATTCCTCTATCAACAGCAATTCTTATACATTCGAGTTCATTACTATACAGTTTATCGTAGTCTTTTTCCTCCACCGCTCGGTGGTTTCTCAGTTTTATGTCAACAGATGCGTAATCAAAGTAATCGGCTAAGGATGCGAAAGCTCCTGCGGAATACCCGTTTGTTTCCACAAAATTTTTAGAATGCATGCTTTTCGCCTCTTTTGCTATTTCCTTTACGAACGCGGTGGAAGAAAGAGGTTCCCCGCCTGTGTAGCAAATGCTGTGGAGGTCGGGAGTGAGTAGCTCTTTTACATAATCCATCACTTCGTTCGTGGACAATGGATTTCTTTTAATGCAGGTTTTCTTGTCGAGAAAAAGTACATTGCAAAACCTTGGTCTGGGGTCCCTTGCATAGGATGTGTCACAATAAAAGCAAGAGAGGGGGCAGCCTGCAAATCGGGCGAATATCTGCCTCCTGCCTGCATAAGGTCCTTCTCCTTGGTAAGAGCTGAATATTTCGGTGATATAGCCTTTTGTCATTTTTCGCTAAAATTTAGGATATAAATACAAATAAACGACAGAAATAAAAAATCGCAAAACTTATAAGATTTGTCTTTTCTACTCTTATTAACTTACAGAAAAAGAGGGGTGGAGAAGAAGAGTGGAGGAAAGTAAAGGAGAAGAGTGGGAACCGAAGATATTGGCATTTTGCTGTAACTGGTGTTCTTATGCGGGTGCGGATGCTGCGGGCTTAGAAAGGAGGCAGGTTCCTCCGACGATACGCGTGATAAGAGTGATGTGTTCAGGAAGAATAGACCCTGCTTTCGTGTTGATGGGTCTTTTAGAGGGTGCAGATGCGGTTTTAGTCACGGGCTGTCATATAGGCGATTGCCATTATGTGAATGCGAATTACAAAACGAGGAATAGATACGAGTTTCTAAAGGAGTTTGTAGACGAGCTCGGCTTAGAGCCGGAGAGGCTTTGGCTGAGGTGGATTTCGGCATCAGAGGGGTCGCTTTTTGCAGAAATGGTAAGAGAAGTCACGGAAAAGATAAAAAAGATAGGGCCAAGTCCTTTGAGAAGAGAGTGGAAGAAGTAAAATTAAGCGAAAATGAAACTAAAATCGAAGTATTATCTTGCATGGGCTAAGGATGAGAAGATAAGAAAAAAAGGAGCAAATGGAGGCTTTGTAACTGCTACGCTTGTAAGTGCGTTGGAAAATGATTTTATTGATGCTGCTTTGGTAGTCGAGAAAAAGAGCGTGTATGAGGGCATACCTGTATTGACAAGCGACCCGGAAGTGGTGAAGAAATGCGCAGGGTCATTGCATGGCGTGCCCATAAATCTTACGAGATTTGTGGTGGAGTATGCAGCGAAAAAAAGAATAGGGCTGCCGACAAAACCTTGTGACGCACGTGGGATAATAGAGCAGGCGAAGAGGCGGCAGGTAAATCTCGATAATATTTTTATGATAGGTCTTAACTGTGGTGGAACGCTGCATCCGTTGAGAATGAGAGAGATGGCAGCGGATTTTTATGGGCTTGACCCGGATTCAGTAGTGAGGGAGGAAATAAAGGAAGGAAAGATATTTTTGATAAGTGAAGAGGAGGGAGGGGAAGAGAAAGAGAAATGGATGAAAATAGACGAGCTGGAGCAGAAAGGGTATGGTAGAAGAGATGCATGCAAATCATGCACGGTGAAAATACCAACAATGGCGGATTTAGCCTGTGGGAATTGGGGCGTCCCTCAAGGGGAGGAAAAAACATTTGTGGAAGTGTGCAGTGAAAAAGGGGGAGCGATATTCGAAAATGCGATGGAGCGCGGATACGTGGAAGCCGAAGAAGCTCCAGGTAAAGGAATAGAGGCGAGGAAGAAAATAGAAGCGGGGATGCAGAAACTTGCAGCGAGTTGGAAGGAGCGAATGGATGAAGTAAGCACATTATCACGCTCGGAAAGATTTGAGTTTTACGTGGATGCGTTAAAAAACTGTATCCATTGTGGTGCTTGTAAGGCGGTATGCCCGGTTTGTGCTTGTGAAGAGGATTCGAAATGTTTGGATATGAATGACGAGAGAGATTCTTATGCGATTTCTATGTATAACGTGCTCCGGATATTTCATTTGATGGACTCTTGCATACATTGTGGTCAGTGCGAAGTTGTTTGCCCTGTGGATATACCGTTAACGCTAATACAGAGGCGATTTTCAGAGAGGATGCAACGTCACCTGGGATACATGCCGGGAATGGACATCACGAAAAAACCTCCTTTGTATGAAACTGAATTGAGATGGAGTGCCAAGGTGGAATAGGATGGAAATGGAAACAAAATCCTCCATTTGTCCTGGATGCAGTATAGGTTGCGGGTTGTATTTACTTCAGGCAGAGGAAGGAGGGGAGAGAAAGATAAAAATATTGCACCGACCGACATCGCCAATGAATGAAGGTAAACTATGCAAGTTCGGGACCGATTTGCACATGTATTACGAAAGAGAAGTGTTGAATAATTCCGTGGAAGGCAAGGAAGTAAAGCAGGAAGAGGCGATAAGAGAAGCAAAGGAAAGACTTAAAGGCATTAAGCATGATGAACTTGCGTTTATTGCACTGCCGAGCACAATAACCAACGAGGAAATATTGTCCTTCGTATCCTTGGCATCCGAGTTTGGCTGTGAGAATGTCTCCTTCGGATTCGAGAGATTTTTAAGGGAGATACCAGAAGAGACATCTTATATTATCGAGCGCGGATTGCCATTTAGCGAAGTGGAGAAAGCCTCAAAGATAATCCTTTTTTTCCTTGACCCTTTCGTGCATTATCCACTGCTTGCGAGAAGGATATTAAAGGCGAAGAAGAACGGTGCAAGAGTAATAGAGGTGTCTTTTGCGAAGAACGAGAGAAAGATAGCAGATGAGANTGTTCTGGTNGAGCCTATGAAAGTCGAGAGGATAAAGGAAATGAAAGAGATGTTTGCAGATTCGTTGATTATCGGTGAGTTAACTCCATATACCGATTCGCAATTTTTAGCGTTGATGTTATGGCTAACTGCATCTACGTCCTCGAGGTTATTCCTTTTGAAGCCGTTTTTGAATTCCACAGGTGCTATCTTGC
>JGI24422J19971_10001219_pt1 | contig 15526 bp, 11 predicted proteins | sample DeeMarSWOR152_54_FD_19971 | JGI IMG/M metagenome (IMG submission 19971) | reverse complement strand
AGTCGCCGGAGTTCTTGGATTGGTTCAGTATGGTCCTCCACGCGAAGATCAATATACCTATCCCCATATCCAGCACGCCCTGCACCTTTTCTCATGATTATTAATGCAGCAGATTGGCGTCCTCGTGCATCGCCTCCAGCGTCTTGTCCTCCTTCGAGAGCAGCTATCAATTTATCTGCAAGCTCACCTTTTGCGTTTTCGAAGTGGTCTGCCATGGCAAGGACAACGTCTTCGCTGGTGAGTATGTTCCCTTGAGCGGTATAAGTCGCTCCGGTCGCACTCCCAGCCCACTCAAGACAGTTCTTACCAGTGAAACAGGCTACATTACCTTTCGCATCAACTACGCCCAGTTGCCTTTCTTCTCGGTCTTCATCATTTTTTGTAAGCTCGGCAATGACTTCATCTGCAGAAAGATCTTCACGCAGTAGTTTTAGGCCATTTGGACCATAGGATACATTTACAAACGCTTGAGTAGCGATTGCTCCGACTTCAGCTTCGACCCAGGGCACAATGCTACCCACTGAGAAATACTTTGATTGAACCGCTACACCAAGATCCCTATTGTGTGGATCAATGGCCGCTATTGAAAAAGTAGAGACCAAGTTACTCAACTTTCAAACCTCCAACATAGAACGCATCTTTTTTCCCGAAATCTCATTTTATATCTTTTTTCCTCGTCTCATCTTAAGACACCTGAAAAATAAGCTGAAAAGGAATTTGAAGCTCTAAGGAAAAGAAAAAGAATAAAAAAACAAAAAACAAGTAGGAATAACAAAAAAGAAACTGTATAAAAAATAATTCCTTTTATTCCTGATTATCGATAAGTTAAGTATCTTTTATTCTTTAAGAGAAAGAGGGGTACTTTTTTGCCTACTAATATAGGCCTTGAGGCTGAGTTGGTTTATCAAAAGCACTTGGATGCGGAAACTATAGAGGAGAAAATCCGTACCCTTGAAGAGTTTATCTCCCTTGTACCAAAACACAAAGGGACAGAAAAGCTTCTTGCTACTCATCGGGGAAGATTGGTAAAGCTTAGAGCTCAGCTTGAGCGTCAGAAGAAGGCTGGGGCTCGAACTGCTGAACCTTTCAGTATAAAGAAGGAAGAGGACTCTCAGATCGTCTTGATTGGAGTAAGGGGGAGTGGGAGAAGTATGCTTTTGAACGCTTTGACGGGAGCTCAAGTTCCGGTGGGAGAGTTTACCCAACTTCCGAAAGTTGGCGTATATGAAGCAAAAAATCTTGGTGGTGTGCGATTTCAAGTGGTAGAGTCCCCTGCTATTGTTGAGGGGGCGTCTCAAGGTGCCGCTAACGGATTACAGATTTTGGGATTGATACGTAATACTGATCTTGTGTGTCTTTGTGTGGATCTTTCAATGGATCCAGAATGGCAAATGGACATCCTGTTAAAAGAGGTTGATACTNCGGATATTAAGCTTAACACTCAGCCTCCTCGTGTCAAAATAAAGCGAGGGGGAAGTGGGGGTATTCAGGTCTTTGGAGTAGAAAAAACAAGCATAACGAAAGAGGATCTAGTATCTTTTCTTAAGAGTGCAGGTTTAACTAACGTTACCGTTGAGATAGAAGAAAATGTTTCATTAAATGATATTGGGGAGGCTTTAAAGGCGCGAACTGTATATAAAAAAGCCGTGATTATAGCGATGAAAGGGGATATGCCAGGGTCTCTAAAAAACTATGAAATCATTAGGGAGAAATACGGTGAAAGGTTTCCCTTAATACCCATCTCTGCTAAAACAGGGGAAGGTATTGATAAAATCGGTGAAGAAGCGTTTCAAATCCTTCAAATGATCCGCGTATATACGAAAAACCAGCAAGGCGAAGTTTCGAAAAGACCCCTCGTGTTGTTTCATGGTTCAACGGTAGCTGATGCTGCTAAAAGAATACATAAGGATTTTTTAAAACAGTTTAAATCCGCTCTCCTCTTCAGAGAGGAAGATAAGGTTCTAAAAAAACAGGTAGGAACAGAGTATATTTTAAAAGATGGCGATATCCTACAAATCCGTGCCACATAACCTCTTTACTGTTCAAGTTTAATTTTCCATTTTATCTTATATCTTTGCCCACATTCAGGACATATGAGTACTATTTCGAAATTATCTCCCTGTTTAACGAAGGAAACATGAAATCCTTTGTCATATCCGCAATTATCGCAGATATGAAATTCTTTTTCAATTTTTCTCTCTATTACTTCCATATTAGCGCCTCGACTTTTCATCGTATCTTCAATAAAGCTAAACATATCTTATAAACCAATTTTAATAAAAAACGAGATTTTTTAGATAATTGTTTTCAGGTCTTTTGGTTTTATTTTTCCTGTGTGTAGTGCGGTAGCTATAAGCACACCTTTTGCTCCAAGTTCTCTTGCTTTTTTTATGTTCCCTATGTCTTTCACTCCTCCTCCTATGATTATGGGAAGAGTAGTAGATTTCAAAACTTTTTTAATGATTTTTTCAGGAATCCCCCTACCTGTTCCGACCTTGGATAGCTCTAAAATTATGATCTCTTTTGCCCCAATTTTTGACACTTTTTTTAGAAGCTTTAAAGGATCTTCTTCTACCTCTTTAGAAACTTCGCCTAAAAGCTTTCCATCCTTTAAATCAAGGCTTAGAACCACTTTTTCTTCCCCGACCCCTTCAACAATTTCTTTATATTGCTTTAGCGAAGAAAGGGTTTCAGTGCCAATAACTATCTTGTTTACTCCAAAAGCTAGCGTTGATTTAGCCTTTTCAGGGGAATCTATACCACAATCAAGCATTAACGCCATGTCTAATAGAGAAAGTTTTTCAAGAATCGAAAAATTGTTTACAGCCCATGAACTTTGGATTGCGTCTAAATCCGCTATATAAACCTCTTTAAATCCAAAAATCTTCTTAAAAACATCCCCTATTACTAAAGGATCTTTTGAAGGAGTCAAAACAGAATTAACAGGCTTATAATTTTCTCTTTCTCCTTTCTTTGCATGAACAACTACACCGCTTAACAAGTCCATAACCGGAATCACGCGCATAATTCTAACCTACCAAATATCTAATAAACCATCTTTAAATATTCCTAAAATAAAAAATTAATGACCGCTTTTCGCACCAATAAGGTGGCCTGAATTGTTTTCTTTCTTAAAAGATTTCATCCAAACTTTTTTGATTTTATTTGTTATGATCGATGCCATAGGTATTGTACCTATATTTTTAAGCTTAACAAGCGATTTTTCACCTAAAGAACGAAAAGAAATCGCTAGAAAAAGCGCTATAGTTGCAGGAATCATAGCTGTGATCTTTACCTTTTTTGGGCAATTTATACTCGACTTTTTCTTCTTAGAAGCTGAAGACTTCTTCATTGCAGGGGGTCTTCTACTGTTAATAATTGCCCTCGATATAACCACAGGAGGAGAAATTATTCGCTCTCAACAAGCAGAAAGAGAACAAATCGCTGTAGTGCCCTTAGGAACCCCCCTTCTTGCTGGGCCTGGAACTATAACGTTGGTAATCCTTTTAACCTTCGACTTCGGCGTCCTCGTAACCGCCCTTGCCGCCATAACAAACGTGATAGTTGCGTGGCTAATTTTAAGACAAAGCAGCTTAATAGCTCGAAAAATCGGCTATAACGGTATAAAAGCAACCTCAAGAGTACTCGGCGTTATATTAGCAGCCATAGCTGTAAGCATGATAAGACGCGGTTTAACAGGCATTACATAAAAGCCGAAAAAACGTTCAATTCCCGTAAAAATGTTTAAAAAACTTTTTAACCAAAATCAAACAAATTTCAATCCAAAATATTAATATTTTTCCTATTAAAATAAGAATTTAATAATCTAATTTTTTCCTATTATTTGAAGGTGGTCTAGTTGTCTTCTTTTTCAGGAGATTTTTCCCTTGCTTTTTTGAATCTATTTGTTATGCTCAACGCCATAGGTACTGTTCCTATATTTTTATCCTTAACAGACGGTTCATCGCCCTTGGAACGAAGAGAAATCGCGAAAAAAAGCGCCATAGTTGCTGGGTCCATTGTTTTAGTTTTCATCTTTTTAGGAAAATATATACTCGAATTTTTTCACATAAAAACTGAAGATTTCTTTGTTGCCGGGGGCCTTATATTGTTAATACTTGCCCTAGATTTCACTACTGGCAAAAATGTTGTCCGCTCTTATACGGTAAAAAAAGAAGAGCTCGCTGTAGTGCCCTTAGGAACCCCCCTTCTTGCTGGGCCTGGAACTATAACGATGAGCATAATTTTAACTTATGACTACGGCCCTTTCATAACTGCTCTTGCTGCTATAGCAAATGGAGTAATCGCATGGTTAATATTAAAATACAGTGACCTAGTAATTCGAAAAATCGGTAGTAGCGGTATCAATGCTGCTTCACGAGTTCTAGGCTTGTTATTAGCAGCAATAGCTGTAAGCATGATAAGACGCGGTATAACTGGTTTCTAATCATAAAGGTTGTTTAATTGAAAAAATGGAAGGAATGGTTGAAAAGTTAAGAGATACTTGAATTGTGTTAAGATGGTTATATTGGTCGAGATTTTGCGTGGGTTGATGTTATTAGTTCGTATAGGAATTTTACGAGTTCTTCGTTTGTGGTTGTTATGAGTTCTATTTTTTCTGGTGTGTTAATTGAGCCTATTGCGATTTCTTCTGAGTCCCTTGTTGCTCCTATGATTTCCAAGGCAGGATTTGTCCTGATTTGAATGCTTGGTCGTTCTTTTTTTATTTTTTGGGCGTACTCCATGTCTTCTGGTTGTATGTTTGAAAGTATGTGCACCCTTTTTCTTGCGCTTACATCCTCGATAAGTTCTAAAGGTAATGCCTTTATTTCTGGTATGAGAATAGTGATCGTGCTTTTAGTTCGCGCCATCATGCCTTTTATCACGTTTATCGGTGCATCTTTTCCTGCTATTCTGTATGTTTGCTCTATGGGTAAAGGTTCTATTTTTACTGCTATGTTTTGGATTTCTTTAAGAAATTCTGTCGTACTCTTTGTAGCCCCTAATGCTTCTTGGATTTTTAGCGGTACCTCTTGTAATTTCTTTGACATTTGTTGTGTAACTGCTACGTTTGTTTGTTGCATATCCTTAGTTATCGAGTTTTCTAAAGTTTCTACATCTTGTTTAATGTTATTATGGCTTGTTTTAAGCTCGTTTTCTGCATTATTTTTAACATTTCCTATTGTTGTTTCAGCGCTGGTTGTGTAATCTTCTAGTGTTTTTCTGATATTCTCAGCTGAACTATAAAGGGTTTCTTTAAGGGTTAGTGAATGTTTCGAGATGAGGCTTGTTATTTCTGCAAGGGAATTTATCGCTTGATCCTTTATTCTTCGCACAGGTTCCATAGAAACGACATCTGCACGAGATGTGAAATTTTCTGTCGTTCTTTCAAGCTCTGCTAAGTGTTTTTCCGTTATCTCACTAATTTTTCCTTCTTGGGCTTCTAAGGGATCCTTCAAGATTTTTTCACCGTCTTTTATTGCACCTTTAACGGTTTCGATGTCTGAACTTACAAGGTTTCTAATTTCTCCTTCCTTCGTGTCAATGATCTCTCTAATCTTGTTTAAAAGGTCTGTAATTTTGTCTTCTGGTTCTTTGAGCACCTCCCCTATCTCTTGTCGCCCTTGCTCCATCAATCCTATTTTTTCTTTTTCTAGGGTTTCAGTAACGGTGCTGAATTCGCGTACTTTTTCTTCCATCTCGTCTACATTTGTCTTAATGTTTTCAATAACTTGGTTTATTGACTGTTTTATCCCCTCAATTTTTAGAAAGACTTCTTCACTAGTTTTATCTATAAAGCCGCCTATCGTATTTACTAATTGCTCCATTCTTCCTTTTTCAAGGTCGACTGTTTCCTTAATTCTAATTTCAAGCTCTTCCATCGCTTTTTTGGCTTTTTCCAGATGGGTGCGAACTTCTATAAGCCTGTTTTCTGCATCTTCTACCCCTGTTTTAAGAGCTTGAGTCAAATCCCTGTTTTTGTTTTCTGTTTCTTTAACTATATCTTCAACTTTCTTGATTCCTTCATTTTTCTTCTCTATTAAACTGTTTACACCTTCAGAAACCATTCCATCAATAAGCGTTCTAAGATCCTCCTCAAGCGATACTTCTGCCTCTATTTCCCCTTTCTCTCCTCCATTTGTAGCTATTTCAGATCCTCCTGTTTCTCCAGTTCCAAGTTTTTGGTTCATCGTTTCTGTTATGGTCTCTTGAATACTTTGCAGCCACTCAAAACTTCCCCCCTCAAACTCCTTCAACATTTTATTTAGACTTTCTGCAGTAAGAGTCGCTGTTTCTCCGCTATTTGCCTCTAAATCCTCAACATCTTTCTTCAAATTTCCCATTATCGCCTCTATAACCCCTTCTAAATCACTTTTCGCAGATTCTAAAATCGTCTTCATGTTGCCTGATGAGGACGATATTAACCCACCAGTTTCCTGTTTCATCTCCTCACAAGACTTCTCAGCATTTTCTATAACGGCGTTTTGTAGGCTATCAGCATCTTTAAGACCGCTTTGGAAAACATCGACAATCTTATTTTTAACCCCTGTCAATGTCTCTATCCCTTGCTGGTTAGCATCGTTCAAAATCTTTATCTGAGCCTCCTTACTTCCCTCTAACGCCGATGTGAGTTCTTCATGCCCATTTTCTANGCTGAGAATGAGGTCATTAATTAGATTACCNGCNCTTTCTAAAACCTCTCTTTCACTATTATTAACTATTTCACCGCTATTTTCCCGNAGCTCTGAGAAAATTTTCGCTATTTTTCGGGACTCTTCCTCGTTCATTTTTTGAGCAGTCTTCTCCTGATCTGTCAAACTTCTACTTAACTTGTCAAGAAACGANCTAACCTTTTCCTTGAAATCCGTTTTATGNTTGTTTACAAGGTTTTTCATCTCTTCTCTTCTAGCAGCAATGTTTAACCCTTGAATTAGTTGATATATTTCTGGAGCACGTTCTTTGCCAAAAGCTTTTTTCGCCATTTTTTCATCGAAAACTGGCTGAAGTTCCTCTATAACTTTTTGAAAGTTTGTAAGTTCTCTGAATAACGTTAAATCAAACTGAGTTATAGCGTCCGTTTGATCAGTTAATAAAAGTTCGAGGCTTGGCGGTATATCGGCTTTAAGCTTAGCTGCTTCTTTCTCAATATTCGTTGTTACTTCTTTTATCGTTTTTAACAAGGAATTTTCATGGTTCTTTGTAGTCTCGTTTATCGATTGTAGATGCGCTTTTAGCCCCTCATTCATCTTCTGTTTTAAATCCTCTTCTTGAAACTTTTTCATCGATTCTTTTAAGATTGAAAATTCTGAAGCTATCATCCCTTTACTTTCTTCGTTTTTGGATGCAAGATCGCTGGTCTCTTTTTGTATCATTTCCTGGATTTTGTTTGTACTTTGCGTTATGCTTTCCTCTGTTTCCTTCATAGTGGTATTAATCGTGTTTTTGGTAATGTTTTCGGTTTCACTAACAGTAGTTTGTATTTTTGATAAAAGCGATTGCAACGTCTTTTCTATAGCATTTTCTATATTTTGTGCGTTTACATCTACTTCACTGGAAATTTTTTCGTTTTGCTGTCCCACTATCCCTAAGTTTTTTTCTTTTAGATCTGTTATCTCTTTAATTGCCTTTCCACAGATATCTTTTATACGGTCTAAAGATTCTTGCTTCTTTTCCTCAATTTTCGAAGAGGAAGCCTCCACTTTGGCCTTATTTTCATTGACCATGTTACCAAAGATTATGTTTAGTGTTTGCACCAATTCCTGTCTTAACAAAGCGTTGATTTGATCCGCTTTTTCTCGAACATCTTCCAAAATTTCCCTCGTTTTTTGAGCGCTATCTTCGACAAAACCGGTTACTTCACCTTTAATATCCTTCATCCTCCCTTGTTCTAAACCCTCATACTCCGAGACTTTTCCTCCTAATATTTGTAAGATGTTTTTATGTTCATCTATTATAGCGTTCCAACCAGCTGAAGAGTCTTCTATAACTTGCCTTGTTTCTTCCCCTTTTTTCGAGACGTTTTCTTGAAGATTTTGAACAGCATCTTGAAGTTTGCTATTTACTTCTTCTTTCGCCTCTATTAACGAATTTTTTCCCTTCTCTATCTCCTCTTCCAGTCCCATGTTAAAGCTTTCTTGAGCTCCTTCTAAGGAACTTTTAACCTCTTTCTCAAAATCTAGGGAAGAATTTACAAGTTTTTCAAGTTCTAACTTGGCAGAAGAATTAAAATCTTCCAATATTTTCGTTACCCGACCCAGCAAACTGTCAAGGGTTGTTTTACGTTTATCCACCCAACTTAACGATGTGGTTTCTATTCCTGCCTTCATTTCGTCTTGTTGAGCCTTTAATCTGTTCTTTATCTCTTCCGATAAGGATTCTACGCTCGTTAGACTGTTTTGGACGCTCTCACTAAGGTTGTTTAATGCCTTCTCTATCCCCTCTTTAACATGATTAAAGTAGTCTTGTATTAGGCTAGTTCTTCCTTCTTTAAACCCATTTAATGCGTCTATTATTGCTTGCGAAACATCTCTTGCACTTTTTTCAAGAACCTCTAATTGTTCTTTCATCGTGTTTTCTATGTCATCCCTCAATGAGGAAAAATGAGCTTCAAGATCCGCGTATTTCTCAGCAGCCTCTTTTGTAATCAGTTCTCCTGCGTTGTTTGAGTTCGTTCTTAAGTCCGTGCTAAACTTTGTGAAAATTGCCCCAAACTGTCCAGAAATTTCTTTGATAGGAGTTTCGATAGCATTCATGAGCTCTAACATCTTCTGATTTAAGGAATCGATAAGGTTGTTAGTCACGGTATCCAAAGAAACTTTAGCGTTTTTCCAAATATCTTCTACGTCCCCCGAGATCCCTTTAAGTTCCTCTTCGAGCTTTTTTTCAGCTTCGGCTGTAAGAACAATACTTGGTGCAAGGGCAATGTAAAGGTCCACTTTTCCCGCTATTTTTTTAACGAACCCCTTTTCCACAAGTTCGTCAAGCGCCTCAGTAATCTCGCTAAGATCTTTTTTTAAGTGTAAAGCTACTTCCTCTGCTGTTTTTGCCCCAAGAGCTATAAGAACGTTATAAGCTCCTACTTGAAGCTCTTCTAATCCTATTTTCTTTAAAGGTTCAGTTATCGACATCTTTCCTCCTCTCTCAAAAATTTTAACGCTTTTATGTTAAAGATTTTAAAATAATCTAATAGCATCTCATTAACCTATATTAACTGTTCCTATATTATGGTTTATATGTTTCTATACGTCTAAATGAAGGGATTCTTGCTTTTTTTCTAAATTTTTTCGAGGGTTAATTTAGCCTTTTCACCTTCTTTATGGATGCTTTTTCCTTGTTTTATTGAATCTTTTATCGCTTTTTCTGCGTCGGATTTTACCTCGTTTAGGGTATTTTCTGCAGTTTTGCTGAAGGAATCTATAGCGTTAGTAAACTCCGTTATCATGGCTTTTGAGCTTTCTGTTACGCTTTGAGAAGTTTCTGTGAAAACGTTTTCAACCTCAGTTTTTTCTTCAGAAAACAGTGTTTTGATATTGTTCACTAAGGCTTCTAATTGCCCAATAATGCTATTTTTTGCCACTAATATTTTCTCTTCCAGTGATATTGACTGTTCTTCTAGTCTAATGTTAAAATTGTTTAGCGTAGAACCTGTCGTTTGTCCTATACTATCCCTAGTTTGAACGATTACTGATTGTTCATCCGTCTTTGCCTGGTCCGTTGCGTTTTTAAATTCCTTCATCTCTTCCTCAATTTTCTCTTCAAAACTTTTTACATGAGTATTAAAGTTTTCAACGATCTGCGACTTAGTATTCTGAAAAACTTCTTGAAACTCATTAGTCTGAGAAGAAATAGCATCAATTATGGATGTCTTTGTTTCCGTCAATTGTTCAACAAATTTCTCAACAGAAGACTCCAAAGTCTTCAAAAAGAAATCTTCATACTTTATAGCCAACTCCTCAATTTCACCAAGCTTTTCAACAATCCTTTTATCAATGTTTGCCCTAAGCTCCTCGGCTGTTTGGTTAAGCCTATCTATAGCGTCTTTAATCGTTGAATCAAACATCCCTTGAAAAGCCATAAAAGAATCTGTCACCGTCTCTAATGTCTTAAGAAGATCACTTTGAAAGTCCTGTTTCAACGCTGTAACGCTTTCCCCTAATTTTCCCGACTGTTCCTTCGTAGTTAAATCAATATCTTTAAAGACCTTACTTTGAATCCCTCCAAACTTATCCTTTGTTCTTGTAAAGGCATTTTCTAACTCGCTTTCAAGGCCCTTAGAACTACTAACTATCTCCTGACCAACCTTTTTTATCGGTTCATTGATACCCTCTTGAACTTTTAAAAAAACCTGCTCCCGTTGACCTAAATGCCCAGTCAATAGATTTGTTAACTCATCTTTATGAGAAATTATTAATCCGGCCAGACCTGCCGCTCCTATGTTAAAAGCTGTTTGAACGTTTTTTAGCTCCTCAGAAAACACTCCTTCCAAGGCCGATTTATCAAGTTTTTCCGAAAACTCTCGTTCTTGTGAAGCAATTCCTCCAACTATCCTGCCTTTTATCCCGTCTAATTCGCTTAAAGACTTTCCAGATGCCCCGTCTATAGAATCCTCTGCTTCTTTTTTAAGCCGAGAAGCCTCATTCTTAACCGCTTCAATATTTGCACTAAAATTTTTACCAAAATCCTCCTTAACCCCGTCTAGTTTTGAAATCTCAGCATCAAGATTCTTAAGAATCTCCTCTATATTTCCAACAGTTTCTTTAACCTTTTCCAAACTTTTTTCACTCAAGCCTTCTCACCCACCTCTTATAACTTTTCAAAAAAGCTTCTTTTACGTTCTAAATCGCTTGAAGCTGCTAAAGCTTTTTGAAGAATCTCTTTTCTCCTCTCCTCATCCCCAGCTATTTCGCATAATTTTAAGGCCGAATAAAGATAAGCGCTCGCTATGGCGTTCATATTCTGGCTTGAAAAATCTCTCGCAAGATCTTCAAGCACATAAACTGCTTCTCTTGCCATACTTTTACCTTTCCACTCTGTGCCTATACTCTTAAAGAATTCTGAAGCCTGTATCAAAAGCATCTTTGCAAAAATAGGCCTATCAAGCTCTATAAACGCTTTTGAAGCCTCATCATAAGTAATGCCTGCCCTCTCAACATCTCCAGAGGCAGTATACAAAGCTCCACTCAAAGTAAAAAGCGAAAAAGCATCATGCAAAAACTTCTTCTCAAGGGTCCTCTTTGCCAATTTCTCGATTTTTACGGCTAAATCATAAACCCTAAAGGATTCTCCCCCTTCTTTCACTATCTCCTGTCCCATCTCAGAGATTTTACGAATCAAAGTGGCTGAAGCTTTCCAACCCTTATCTATCTCCGCCGTCACCAGATCCACATAAACATAAAGCATAGTAAGAGGATCTATCTCCTCCCTCTTATGAAGCAGTTCAAAAAGCGCATTAGATACAAATTGAAGAAAATCATCCTCCACCACTAAGATGCCTTTACTTTTCAATCCTTCTAATCCCTCTTCCGCAATATTGGGAGCAAGGTTGATTTCAACCTCCTGAAGGGTCGAAATATTTACAGGTGTCCTTGCTAAAAATTTCAAAACTTTTCTTTCTTCATCGTCAAGAGCGTTTAAAGGGGCAGGCATTAGCCTCTCAAAAATATCGTCCCCGCCCATCTCCTGCCATTTTTCCATAGTGATCTCTATAGAAGGATCTCCTACAAAATCCGCGATAGATGCTAAGGTATAGATTATAGAAAAAGGCGTTCTATCAGTCAAAAGCACAATGTTCTTACGAACCTCATCCGCCAAACTTGAAATATTTGCCCCCTCTGTTACCCTATTAATAAGTATTTCAGCCTCCCTAACCCCTAAAGCGCGAAGCTCCACCAAAGAGAAACGATCTATGAGAACGCTTTTCTCCCCAAAATAAGGCAGAAACCTTTCATCCAAAGCAAAAACAAAAAGAACACTAATTTTCTCCCCCTCAAGCCACTCAACAAGATTTGTGAAAAACCGAGTCAGATCCGTATAACCCTTCAAAATAAAACGTTCAAAGCAATCTATCAAAAAAATAACATTTAACCTATTAGCTTCTAAAAACTCTTTAATCGCTTTAAAACTATTTTTAACTGTTTCTTCAACCTCTGAAAGCTCCACACCCGGAAAAATTAACGATACTTGTGGAAGCAAAGAAACAACTTTTTGTATTTTCTTATCCTCTGAAGGAAAAAACGATGAAAGATCCTCCACAATTTTCCTAGCAATGCCCTGAATATCTCTACCAAGAGGTATAGAAAAACTTGATATTTTCCAACCTTCAGCATCCGCCAAATTACTAAAGAGCTTCAAAAGAAGCGATTTGCCACATCCAGCTTTACCTGTAACAATTATGCCCCTTTTTCCTTCTTTTCTGCTTTTTATACCGTCAAGAACGTTCCTAAAATCGTTTAAAATTTCAGATCGCCCAACAAAATTCTTCTCAGCATCAAAAGAGGACAAAATAGGAAAAAACATAAAAAATCAACCCTGCCAAAAAACTAATCCTCTTTTATTTATTATGCAACTTTAAGTATTTCAAAATTTTCTCTCTCTAAAATTCCTCAAAAAACCCTTAAAAATGAAAAAACACCTTTATAGTCCCTAATTTTTTTAAAAAACCTTTAAATCAAATTTCTCAAAAAACCTATCAAAAAAGTAAACCAAAAAAAAGATAAGTCCGATATTCCCTTTTAGCTATAAAAGAAAAGTTAATAGATTATAAAATCATTTTCAAAGTCCCAAAAAGGTCGGAAGGAGTTTTTTATCGTGAAACGTGACGCTAGTGGCCGCCTGCACGTGAAATGCGTTATCTGGGGCCCGCAATTAAGTGGGAAATCCGCCACATTCAACGCTCTATTAAGCCGAATGGAGAGAGCTGTTTCCCAAAACTCGATCATCAAAACTTCTACAGAATTCGGGAAAACAATGATGTTTGAGTATGCCCCTCTCAGCCTAAGCGAAAAAGTAGTAATAGATCTTTATACAACGGCGGGAGCCGCTTCGTTCTATGCTTTAAGACGAATGATTCTTCAGGATTCCGACTGCGTGATTTTTGTCGCAGACACTCTAAGAAGCATGGCTGAAAAAAACATAGAGAGTTTAAGAGAGCTAAGAGCCTACTTACACCAACTAAAAATAAACCCAAAAATCCTCTTCTTACTCAACCAAAGAGGGGACGTTGTAGAGCCTATAAGCCGTTTTGAATTTATTCAAAGGTTAGGTGCCCTTGGCATATTGGCGCCCGAAGTATACGAAGTGTCTGCAAAAATAGGTTTAGGCATTTTTGAAGCCTTCAAAGCGATGATGAAAAAAACATTAAAAAAAGAAGAAAAGCCCAAAAAAGTCGAAATAATCGAAGAAAAACCCGTTATTATTCCTGAGACTATCCCCCCCGGAGAAAAACCCTTCGAAAGAAAAATAGAGCTCCCCTCCCTTATACTTGCAGAAACCGAGGAACCCATCATAAAAGAAGACGAATACATTTTACCAACACTAAGCCCTATAAAACGCTCTAAACTACTAATTTTACGCCGACTTAAAAAACGATTAGAAACCCAACTATACTCCGCAGACAAACATCCAAAAATAAAACCAAAAGAACTCGACGAAATAAGAGCCCAACTGAAAGAAATAGAAGCCGAAGAAGCAACACTCCTCTATGGAAAATAACAGTAAAATAAAAGAGTACAAAAAACTTAACAAATAAGAAAAAACGCCAAAAATTAAATTTTCTGACAGTTAACCCCCCTCCTTTAAATTCCCTTACTTTTCAGCCTTTACTTCTCTATTTTTTGAAACGTTCAACTACCATCCTCTTTATTTTACTTGATTTTATATCTCCATATCGTTTTAAACGAATAATCTCTACATCAACTCCCCGCCGAGCAAGCTCTTTTTTTAAGATGCTTTCATCAACTTTCTGATCATAACCCAAGGCAATTAAGTCAGGCTTCAACTCTTCAATTATTCTTAACCTATCATCCTCATAACCCAAGCAAGTCTGATTTACTGGCTTTAAAGCCTGAACCAAAAACCGTCTTTCTTCAGCAGAAAAAATAGGCGGTTTCCCCTTTTCTTTTACAACACTTGAATCAAGGGCAACAACCACAATAAGCTCTCCCCCCTCCTCACCAAGTTTCCGCGCCTCCTTAAGGAAAATAACATGGGCAGGATGAATAATGTCAAAAGTACCAAAAACCAAAACCCGAAAACCCATGCATATACACCCAATCATAAATTAACAAACCAAAAGTTAAACAGTCAAAGAATACACATATTTTTTACATAACATAAAATATCTAAAAGTTTTCACAACTATATTTGCATGAAAAATAGCTTAAACTATTCACAGCAAACAAAGATAAATAAGGTCATTGTTTTTGAATCTTATTGAAGTTTGGAGAGATTAAAGAATGCGTCTTGCCATGTTTAACGGCATATTTGCTGGTATCGGTGCAACAATACTCGCTTTTGCCTTAATAAACGATAGTTTAGCAACCTATTATGTCTCACTATTCTTTTTAATAATCGTAGGGATCATAGCCGTTTGGAATACTTTTACTGAGACTTACACCGATGTTGAAGGCTTCGTGCATCCTGAAGATAAGCTGATCGGAAACTATTTATTTTTTTGTTTCATAATCGCAGAAATTCTAACCCTTGGCTACTTCTCCAAAGGAATTCGAGCAATAAGTTTCATAATGAGCTTAGGAATATTTGCAGCTTTAATTTTCCTATTCTTCCTGACTCTCCTACAAGGATTAAACCCTCTAGTCGTGGTACAAGGAATAGTAACACGGAAAGATTACATTCAAAAAGAAAAAGAAGCCACTGCCCGCATACTTATTTTCGCCATATTTTTAGGATTAATTCTTGCAGCCGCAGAAATGGGCTTTCTTTTGGCATACGATCAATTAGAATATCCAATAGCCGCAGCAGCTCTTGGAATAAGCGCGACAACTATCACAGGCATCCTCAGCCTTTTATTGCTAACCAGACAAAATTTTCCCGTTTAATAATATAAAAAATAAGCCTATGATAGGCTTGATTATCATAATCTTACTAAAAAAACACTATTTTTTTCGAAAAACTTTCCTTTTTCCATTTTTATCTTATTAAATTAGTTTAAACCTTTAAAATCTGAATATAAACCAAATAATAAATCTTTTTATGTCCTATGCATCCAATATTTCATGATATGTAAATATAGGAGTAACTTAGATGCAAAAAGAACGAGAAGAGTCTCCGTTTCAGGTAGCTTTCAAACAAGAGGAATTGTGTAAGAAATGTAGATTTTGCGAGACTTGGATTGCTTGCCCAGGTATTAAAAGTTGTACTGGTTGCGGAAGCTGTATAGTTGCATGCCCCCATGAAGCAAGAAAATTGATCCCTGATAAAAGGGAAAGGGGACAGGTAAGGATCAAAGTTGAAAGAGAAACCTATTTTGTGCCTGAAAGGATCACTGTATTAAAAGCTTTAGAAATGA
>JGI24422J19971_10001218_pt1 | contig 15529 bp, 14 predicted proteins | sample DeeMarSWOR152_54_FD_19971 | JGI IMG/M metagenome (IMG submission 19971) | reverse complement strand
CAGATCAATCATGCAGGGTGGGACGTTGAAGAGCCTTTTAAAGTAAACCACATTGTGTCCATGCGACAAATCATCGATTTGAGTGACCTTGGTGCAAGCCTAATGATCCATACACCTGGTCAGAGCGGTCATCCCACGCACCGGCACTACGATGATATGATCGACCCCTGGCGGTTTATAGAGTATCATCCAGGCCTGTGGAAACGACCCGATTTGGAAAGCCAGAAGCATGACAGGCTCGTTCTCGAACCCGCGCCAGGCGAATAGATGATAAATTAGTTGATTTTATTTTATCAATTTTATTAAATTAGGGAATCTTCTTATTCCAATCCCATTACAGTATAATCATATAGTAAAATTAAGGTTGAATGGAGCACGTGATGGAAATTTCTTATGCTCAAGTGCTGTTTTTCGTTTTCATGGCAGTTTTCATTTCCACTACGATTGTAACTCTTCTTGGCATAGTTGGATTGTTAAAAAAAATAAAGGATACCCATCTTAATCAACTATTCAAAGCCTTGATTCTTGAATCAATTGCTGCAGTTGTATTGTTATTTATCAACACCGATTTTTCCGAACGTTCTGCCAAGGATTTTATAAAAAAAGACCTAGAGTTAGATGAAGAGAGTGTTTACGAAGCTCGTGAATATATAAAAGAACAGTTTATACAAGCTGAGAAATGTGAGAGGTGTCAAAAGGAATTAGATAATTGTCTAGAGAGTTTGGAAAGGTGTGAAGGAGACCTCAGTGAAATTGAGAGAAGTTTTTATGCAAAAATCGCACGTTTAAGAGTTGAAATGACTCATTATGAAGGTGCTTTCATAAATATTAATTATAGAGCAAGGGATAAAGAAAAAGTATATGATCTATTAAGACAAATTTTTGAAATTTTGGGCTATATCGAAGATGAGGATGTAACAAATGATGAATTGAAAGAAGTGTATAGGCGATTTCAAGAAGCAAGAGGGAGTGTGTCTGATCCATATCATATATGGAGAAGTGATATAGCTTTAATGGTTAGATATTTTCTCGATAAGTATCCCGAATAATTTCACTACAATTAAATGGTATAGGATCTTTTATTTCCAGCGGTAGTATATATGATAGTGAGGGATGATCATTAAAAGAAACACCAATTAATAATAATGAATTTTGATAAAGCATTCTCGTTGTGTGAGGTGGTTGGATATTTGATAAAGATCTAAGCTTGAGGAAGAATTATGAAGCGTCTGTGTGTATTCTGTGGTTCCAGTCCTGGTGCTAATCCAAAATATATGAAGGTTGCTCGTGAACTCGGTCATTTACTTGCAGGTAGGTGCATTGGACTCGTGTTTGGTGGAGGGCGTGTAGGTATCATGGGAGAAATTGCAAAGACCGTTCTTGATGAGGGAGGTGATATAATAGGTGTTATACCTAAAAAACTTGCGGATAGGAAAGTTGCATTTACGGAGATTCCTGACTTAAGAATAGTGAATTCGATGCATGAAAGAAAAGCCTTAATGATGGAACTTTCAGATGGGTTCATTGCTATACCTGGTGGATTGGGTACGATTGAGGAGTTTTTTGAGGTTTTGACATGGGCACAGCTGGGTCTACATCGGAAACCCTGCGGTCTTTTGAATGTATGCCAATACTATAAAAAGCTCATACATTTTTTGGATTATGTTGCTGATCAAAAGTTTATAGAACCGGAGCATCGTTCAATGATACTCATAGATGATGATCCAGAAAAGTTACTTAAAAAGTTTGAGATATATAAACCTCCAGAAGTGGACAAAGCAAAATGGGCTTTACGAATGACTGAAAGCTTTTGAAAATGAGAATACTGTGACCGGTTTAACAGTTATTCGAGCATTTCATTGATCTTCTGCTCGGTTCGTGCAAGCTCTTCCCTAAGATCAAGATCGGCTTCGTTTAGAATGATCCGCTGAAGCATGTTGCTTATCTCTTTATTGATCTTCAGGAATTCTGGGTGATTCGGGAGGGGGCGTGCGTATTCTAGAGCCTCAAGGGGAATTCGATAATTGGGATTTGACTTGGCGAAGGCTTTGAGCTCCAATGAATTAAGAGCAGATTTCCGAATCGGTACAAAACCGATTTTTTCATACAACTTAATATCATTTTCTTTATTGATGAGCCAGTACATAAAGTCATTTGTTGCCCTTCTTTTTCTTCTATTTATCGAAAAATTTACCAGAGCTGTTCCGCTGAGAAGCGCATACCTTTTGCCATTGAAGCGGGGAATGTGTGAAACTTTCAGTGTCCACGGGAGATTTTCCTCACTGTAGGATATCCCTGGGCTTATAAACCATCCCATAGCAAGCTTTCCCATGAGGAAGGCCTGGGCGCTTTCCCAATCGGTCCACTTCTGTGGCATTATCTTGTGTTTGAAGATGAGATCGTAAACCATAGAAATAGTCTTTTCCATCTCTTTCGAGGTGAGATTCACCTTTCTTCTATCTTTTGTGAAAATCGACCCCCCGTTAGCCCACAAAACAGGCGCAAGCCCATAGATGCCGTTGAGATAAAAAGTCATGGCATAAGAATCCAGAACTCCGTCCCCATCGGTATCTCTGGAGAGTTTTTTCCCTATTTCAACCATTTCATCCCACGTCGAAGGAGGCACCTCCGGATCAAGGCCTGCCTTCATGAAAGCATTTTCATTGTAAAAAAACACATCGGTAAATACGCAGAAGGGAAGTCCGTAGATATTTCCGTCTCTCTCTACGATTTTCCACATCTTTTCCATAACATCCCTTCTGAGGTCTTCTGGTAGCTCATTATTAATTGGCTCGATAAACCCATTTTCAACATAGGACTGCAGAAACTCAAATGGTATCTGTGCCACATCCGGGAGCTGTCTTGTTATGGCTGCCGTAAGCATCTTCACCTGGGCTTCCTCAAAAAAGCCCTGAAAATCAGGTTTAACATAGATATTGGGGTGAGTGTGATTATACTCATCTATCATTTCTTCAATAACAGCTTTTACATGGTAACCAAGAATGTGCCAAAACCTGATTTCAATTTTTTTCGCAAAAAGAGAAGTTGCCACCAATAAAAAGAGAAGTGAAAAAATAAATCTTTTCATCCTAATGACCCTTTCAATCAGCAATGATAAGCAGATATATACGCTATAAGAAAATAAAAAAATTATAATTAAGTTGCTATTTAGAACAATTTGAATATAATACTTGAATCAGGCTTTTCTCTGAAAATATGAAGTCATAATATATTTTTGAAAAGTATTTTTTACCTTCAAATGCTGGTTGTTGATGACGAGAGATTTACTGATCATCATGTCGATGAGATGAGTATTTATCACGCAGGGGAAGCAGAGTGCTCCATATGGGAAACAAAATTAAAAGATTTTCCTATGGTCCAGGCTTTCTGGTTACTGCAGCGTTTATTGGACCTGGGACTGTAACTTCCTGTTCTCTTGCAGGGGCAAGTTTTGGTTATTCTCTTATTTTTGCACTGGTCTTTGCGGTATTGACAACCCTTTTTCTCCAGCGAATGACTGGAAGACTCAGTCTTGGCTCAGGTTACGATCTTGCCCAGGCGTTAAGGGAATTTCCTCAAAGCTCTTTCACAAGGAGCATATTTATCCTTCTCACTCTTTCCTCCATCACCTTTGGTTGTGCTGCCTATGAAGCGGGGAATATTATCGGTGGGTCTCTAGGACTGGAGACAATCACGTCAATTCCTAGAAAGTACTGGGTTTTTGTAATCTCATTAATCGCAATATTTATTTTATACAGTGGAAAATACAAACTTGTAGAAAAGTTTTTAGTATTTCTGGTTTTTTTGATGAGCCTCTCGTTTTTAACGGCTCTCGTGATTATTAAGCCAAACATTTTTTCCATACTCAATGGATTCGTTCCATCTTTTCCTGAAAATTCAGTGTATCTGATTCTCGCTCTTGTGGGCACAACCGTGGTGCCATACAATCTTTTTCTTCATTCTGCAGCAGTCAAAAAAAAATGGGAATCCACCTGTCACCTCAATGAAGTAAATAAAGACCTGCTCATTTCTATCCCACTGGGAGGAGTCATTTCAGTTGCTATTGTGGTGACCTCAGCTATTGCCTTCTACGAAAGAGGAATTGTTCCTGAAAACGGAGCTCAGCTTGCACAACAGCTTCGACCTTTATTTGGACCCGTGACCAACTTCCTCTTTGGCACCGGCCTCTTTGCTGCTGGTTTGAGCTCTGCGCTAACCGCGCCGTATGCTGCAGCATTCGCTTCTTCCGGCATTTTGGGTTGGAAAGGAGGCTATGATTCTAAAGGGTTTAAAGCTGTATGGCTAGGTGTTATTCTGGTAGGACTGATCATTTCCAGTCTAAAACTCAAACCCCTTGTTGTTATCGTCTTTTCTCAAGCCGCCAATGGATTAGTTTTACCGGTGGCCTCCATTTTTTTACTCGTCGTGCTCAACAATCGTCAGAAAATGGGAAACCTCGCTAACAACATCAAACAGAACATCCTGGGAGCATTGATCATTCTAATCGTCTCCTGCCTTGGATTTTGGAATATGATTAAGCTGTTTTTAAGATGAGTGACTTAGATGTATATTCTTGTATGAGGAAGGTGATACGCCATTCGAAAAATGTTGGTTATGTTTATTTAAAAACTAAACGTTGGGACAGCATTTAATTACTATTGCTCTTTTTTCAATCCACCGGTCATCATGAGACCAATTTCCTCGATTCTATCCTTTGCAGATGAACCATCAAGAACGTCTACAATACTTCCCTGAAAAATCACACCAACCCAGTCACTCAAAGAGAGTACTTCTTCTAAATCACCGGACACAAGAAGGATACCGGCAGTCTTTCTCTGTTCAAGAAGAGCCTTCCACACATCCTCTATAGAGCTCACATCAAGCCCATGGGTCGGTTGTTCTGCTATGAGAAGTTTAGGATTTTGTGAAAGCTCTCTGGCAAGAATCAATCGTTGAATATTTCCTCCAGATAGTTGCTTTGCATAAACCTTTAGGTCAGAAGCAATTACTCTGAAATCTGCCATCAATTTTTTTGACTGCTCATGAACAAGAGGTAAATCAATAAAGAGAGGTCCCGAGAAATCTTTGTAACAGGTCAGAATCATATTTTCTGCTAAATTCATATTGGGGACGGTTCCCATATACAAACGATTTTCTGGAATATAACCAGCTTTTCCAACTTCTTTATGAATTTCTCCAGAGTAAGGTCTTAAACCTACAATGGCTTCTACAAGCTCACGCTGACCATTTCCGGCAACACCCAGAATTCCAAAAATCTCACCTTTTCTCACAGAAAGTGATACCCCTCTTACCGATTCTATCCCCCGGTCATTGAGAACTCGAAGATTTTCCACTTTCAAGACGGTGCTACCCAAACTTACTTTATCCTTTTTCACCTTAAGGATTACCTCTTTTCCCACCATCATACGTGCAAGCTCTTTTTTAGCTTCCTCTTTTTTATTTATTATTTGGGAAGAGGAGAAACTATCAACAACCCGACCTTTCCTGAGAACCGTTATATGGTCTGCTATTTCAAGGACCTCCTCCAATTTGTGGGTGATGAATATAATGGCTTTGCCTTCTGATTTCATCTTTTTTAAAATAACAAAAAGCTCTTTGGCCTCCTGGGGAGTGAGCACTGAAGTCGGTTCATCAAGAATCAAGATATTTGCACCCCTTATTAAAGCCTTTACTATCTCTATCCGTTGCTGTTCCCCGACTGATAGATCGCATATCCTGGTCATTGGATGTATTGTAAGATTGTACTGTTTAGAAAAATCCCGGATTTTTTTCACTACCTCTTTTAACGGGGAAAAAAATGATGTACTGAGTCCTAAAACAATATTTTCTGCCACCGTATGAGGAGGAATCAGTCTGAAGTGCTGGTGAACCATCCCAATACCGTAATTGATAGCGTCCTTCGGAGATCTGATTGGAGCGGATTTTCCATGAATGAAGAATTCTCCTTTGTCTGCTCGATATATTCCGGATAGAATATTCATTAAAGTGGTCTTTCCTGCACCGTTTTCGCCTAGAAGTGCATGAATTTTCCCGGGAAAAATATCCAAATCTATATCATCATTGGCTACCAGTCCTCCGGGAAAGACCTTGGTAATTCCACGCATTGAGATGTTAGGTATTTGTCCCNTATTTGAGCTTTTCATGATTTACGGTACTATTCCTCCTCTCGACTATAGGGTAATCCAAGCGCAGCAGGAGCTCCCATCCTTCGTCTCAGTTTTTTATGCAGATTTAAAAACAGTGGTGCTAAGATTGTNAAGAGGTATGGCATAATTGTAAGAAGTTCTGGAGCCACCCATGGTTGNAATCGAAAAGAAAGATAAAACAGTGAGCCAAAAATATAGGACCCTCCTAAGGCACCGATAGGATGCCACAGGCTGAAGATCGTGAGTGCAATAACAATCCATCCCATACCACTTGTCATTCCCTGTGTCCATGATGGTCTATACACAATCGAAAGGTAGGCTCCTCCCATGCCAGCAAGGATTCCACCAAGAACCACACATAGATACCTGACTAAGGAAACATTTATTCCCAAAGCATCTGCGGTTGCCGGGTCTTCCCCGACTGATCGGATAGTAATCCCCCATGAAGTTTTGAACAGAAGATACCACAAAGCCACAGCCAAACCAATACCTATATACACCAACATATTCTGCTCTACAAAAGCTATTGGCCCCACAATAGGAATATCTTTAAGGTAAAGTATGTTAAACTCAGCAAGAGAAATTTTTAAAGGCTGTCCTTCCCATCCTCTCCCAAGAACACCTGTGAGGCCAAGGCCAAAGAGTGTTAGAGCCAAACCGGATACTACCTGAATAACTCTTAGTGTGACCGATAAGAAGGCGTGGATAAGAGAGGCAGCACCCCCAACCAACGCACCCATAAGGAATCCAAGCCAGGGATTTCCAGTTACAAAAGTAGTGACAAATCCCACGAAGGCTCCAAGAATCATCATTCCCTCAACACCAAGGTTGAGAACACCGGACCGCTCAGCATATATTTCACCTATGGTTCCCAAAAGAATGGGGGTGCCATAGGCCAACGCTCTTCTTAAAGTTTCAATAACCCACATCTGCCATTCCAATTTAACCTCCCCCCCTTCTTAGAGAGATTTTGTACTGCATTAGGTTCTCGCTTGAGATGAGGAAGAAGAGGATTAAACCGGTAAACACGTTGACAATCTGGAAAGGGAACCCAAAGGAAAGTTGAAGCACATCGCCAGCGACATAAATTACCCCAAATAGAAAAGAGGTGAGAATAACTGCCAAGGGATTACCTCGAGCCAGCCAGGCTACAATGATTCCTGTGTATCCATAACCAAGTGAGACCTGATCAGGATGACGTAGCATGTGATGGACTCCAGCTACCTCTCCTGCTCCAGCTATCCCGGTAAGACCTCCCGAGATAAGCATAACCCAAAAAATAGTTCGAAAATAAGAAATGCCTGCATAGCGTGCAGCTTGCTGGCTTTGGCCGATTACCTTGACTTCATAACCCAATTTTGTTCTTGAGATGATCATAAAGACCACTCCAATTGAAAACAGACCTATGAGTAGAGTAGGCCAGTGAATATAGGTGACTCCAATGGTTGGAAAGCAGGCTGCATCGGGAAAGTTGTTGGTATAGGCAAAACCCCTCATTTCCTCTCCTTTCCATGGGCCATGGATCAGATAGAGGACAATATTCAGCGCAATATAGTTCATCATCAGGGTAGTGATTACTTCGTTGATCCTGAATTTAGACTTTAAAACAGTAGATAACAGCCCCCACAAAGCTCCACCGATAAAACCGAAAATAAAAATCATGGGGATCATCAGGAATGCAGGAATACCTGAGAACAGTGCTATCCATGTCGCGGCTACAGCTCCCATGAGCAACTGCCCTTCAGCACCGATATTCCAGTAGGATGCTTTAAATGCCAACAGTAATCCCACTCCACAGAGCATAAGAGGTATACTCTGCCATATGATCTGCGTTAACCCGTACACATTCCCCACTGTCTCTATGAGGATTTCAACGTACGCTTTTATTGGATTTATTCCATACCCCATAAATACAAAACCTATTACAAAAAAAGCTAAAAAAATTGAAAGAAGGGACACTCCAAAAACGACTTTCCAGGAAGTTTTTACTCTCTTTTCGATTTTCAGGAATCCCATTCTGACATCCTCATATGAAATGGCCACCATCACCAAAGACAGTGGCCATTTTCATGAAGTGGTAGAAATAACTTATTTAGGTTCACCAGGCCATGCTCCGACTACACCCTTTACTGCGTACTCGATAGTCAGCAGATGATCGTAATCGGCCTGTTCGCCTCTTGGTACCACGATCTTTCCTGTACGGCTGTAAATGGGGCCGGTAAATGGATCGAACACCATCTGCGGGTTCTTCATCTGATCGAGTCGTTTAAGAACCAGGTCATATGTTTTTCCAAGTTTTCCTTTCCACTTTGGATTTATGGGCATATCAAACTTTGCNCCAANTTCCACAGCTCCTTCTTTGAGAAGGCCCCAGTAGTCTATATTNTCCAAGTTCTTCGAAGTGTAATATCCTGCGTATACTTTGGANAGAAANTCGAGATAGAACAGCTCCCAGTGGACGAGCTGACCGGAGACCACATAATCNGGCGCAGAATTATACATNGGAGAATAGTGTCCGAAGGCAGGAAAGCCGTTCTGTGCTGCAACCTGTACCACTGTGTCAGAATCCTCAGTAAATGCAAATACATCACACCCGGCATCGATCAAGGAGTTGGTTGCCTCTTTGGCTTTTGCAGGGTCGAACCATGCCTCGATCCAGCGCACGTGAACCTCTGCGCGTGGATTTACTTCAAGAACACCAATTGTGAATGCATTGATATGACGCTTTACCTCAGGTATTGGAAATGCGCCAACATACCCAATCTTATTTGTTTTTGAGAGTGCGCCAGCCATTAACCCATTCAGATAATACACCTGATAGAAGTCTGCCATGTAGGTAGCGACATTGGGTAAACGTTTGAACCCGGAACAGTGAGCGAAAATTTTGTCAGGATACTTTTTCGCTGCATCTATGGTGCCTTCCCAGAATCCAAAGCTTGTGGTGAAGACGACATCGCACCTTTCACGTCTGATCATCCTGTCAATAACACCCTCCACTTTGGCTTCAGGTACGGATTCTTGATATACTGTTTCAACCCATGGGAAGGTGTCCTCGACGATTTGCCTAGCCTGATCATGCGCATGGGTCCATCCCATATCGCCTATTGGTCCAACATAGATGAATCCAACTTTGAGAGTATCAGCCGCTTGTAAACTCAGAGCTGCAGTGAAAACAATTAAAAGACACATTATCAAGAAAAATATCTTTCGCACTTTAGTCCTCCTAATATTGAATTTTTTAGTATTATATTACCGCTTTTTCTTTTGTTAAAATAAAGGTTTCCGATTTCACCTCCTCTCTCTTTTATTGTTATCCTCATAAAAGCTTTTTAATGTCTCCCCGCCCTTTGCCTCTCAGTATGATTTTCACATTATCCTTATGAATTGTGTAAGCATTACGTATTTGCCGCATGAATTTTTTTAAACACATTAAGCTAAAAATGTACGGGGTAATTATCTCAACTTTATTAAATGAAATAGATAAGGATAAATGAATGCGTTTATTATATATTTATGATTAAAAACATCAAGACCTATTTTTGCTATAAACTCCTCTATTTGTCAATTATTTATATGAAAAAATTCAAATGAACAGTTTTAATGATACAAGAGTGATATAATAATTAATGAAAAACTCGAAAAAGAGCAAGGTGGCAGTGTTGGGTGGATAAGACTAACGAAAAGCATAAGACCCCGGCTAGGCTGATAAAAATGAAAGGCTGTTTTGATAAGAGTGAAATAACAATTGGAACAGTTAATACAAATTGGGAAAAGTTAATACACACCAGCATGAATAAAAACAGTTTACATATCTGTACTAGGATACGCCCTAAATAGAAATCTTTTAACCAATCTACGATAAATTGATTAGGCTATTTTTCACTTTTTATTAGGTTGCAATACGGCTCTACTTTTAAGTGCATTTGGCGACCACTTTTATAGATTATATATCAACGTAAAATTCATCCCAAAAATTACTTTTTAAATTAAGTATCTTATGCTTCCATTTTATTTTTCCCTCTCTTTCTAATCGTGCTATGAGTCGAGAAAATGTTTCCGGTATTGTGCCTATATTTAAGGCTATATCCTTCTTAGAAATATTGATTTTATATTCATGTTTTTTACCAAATTGATCTAATAGAAAGCGAAAAAACCTATCTTCAAGTTCATATGCTGAAAGATAAAGAATCCTATCAGTGAGATAGCGCTGTTTTCTCATGAGCATTTTTATAAAGTCATTTCGAAATCCTTCGTCCATAAGAAGACAATGCATCTGTTGTTTTGGTAAGAGTAAAACCTTGCTCTCAAAGAGCGCACGTGCACTCACGGGATAATCATTCTCTTCAAAGAGTATGACTTCAGCAAACACCTCTCCGGGTTTAATCGTTTTTACAACAATCTCTTTCCCCTCTGGAGCAGTTTTAAAAAGCTGAATACCACCGTTTATGAGTAAAAAAATAGCATGACCACGCTGCCCTTCATGAAAAAGCGTTTCCTTTTTTTTATAACTTTTTGGGATGCAAATTGCTGCGAGTTTCGTGATGCTTTCTTTTGAAAGGTCTTTAAAGAAATTAGAGAATTTTAGGAGCTTCAATATATCCATTTTATAAATATTAAGCAGTTTCTTGACTTAGATCAATGTCTCATTCTTGGGAATATGTTAGATTAATTTCATCAAAATGCAGGAGAAAGCTGTCATGAAAAGAAAAATTATTACAATAGATGAAGAAAAATGTAACGGATGTGGTCTTTGTATCCCAAACTGCCCAGAAGGGGCTATTCGACTCATCGATGGGAAAGCGCGACTCGTAAGTGATCTTTTCTGTGACGGACTTGGAGCGTGCATCGGCCACTGTCCTGAAGGAGCAATAAGTATAGAGGAAAGAGAAGCAACCCCCTATGATGAGGAGAAGGTAATGGAAAATATCATTAAGCATGGTGAAAATACAATTAAAGCACACTTATTGCATCTCAAGGAGCATGATGCACATGAATATCTTCGTGTAGCACTCGATTTTTTGAAAGTTCGGGGAATTACTGTAAAAATTGATGATGAGCATGAAGTTCATCATCATGAAGGTGCATGTCCCGGCTCAAAAACAATAGACTTCACTCAATCTGATGAGCTGCATTTAAACGAAGGTTCATCGCAGCTCGGTCACTGGCCGATCCAGCTCCATCTAATGTCACCCTTAGCCCCTCATTATCATGGAAAAGATGTTATAATCGTTGCCGACTGTGTTGCCTATGCAGTTGGGGATTTTCATGAAAGATTTCTAAAGGGAAAAGCACTTGCAATCGCATGCCCAAAGCTTGATAATGGGAGGGATATTTATATTGAGAAGCTCCAGGCTCTCATCGACCAGGCGAATATCAATACAATTACTGTAATAACTATGGAAGTTCCCTGTTGTTCCGGGCTTCTCATACTTGCTAAAGAGGCTTTGGAAAGGGCAAAACGGTATGTTCCGATTAAGCATGTTGAGGTGAGCCTCAAAGGGGAAGTCTTGCGTGAAGAGTGGATTTCACAGGGTATAAAAGAAAAAATACATTAATGATAGATACTGGTCGATTAGTTCACTTTTTATGATCAATGTGATAGGATTATTAAATGAAATATATATCAAAGGAGAAGACCACATGATAGGAGAAGTATCCAAGGAAGTTCTTGAAGCCTTGCTTGAAACGATTCCTGTTGAGTTTTCATTAATTGACGAGAACGACAAGGTTTTAGCGTGGAATAAACACGATACACGTATTTTTAAGCGTCCAGAAGCGGTAATTGGGCGTGATGTTCGTGATTGCCATCCGAAGAGAAGTCTCGATAAAGTTGAGAAAATAATCTCTGAGATGAAGGAAGGCACAAGAGATAAAGCTGAATTTTGGATCGATATGCCAATAGATGACAAACCCGAAAAGATTTTAATTCAGTATTTTGCACTTCGAAATAAGAATGGGAAATACTTGGGCTGTTTGGAAGCTTCGCAAAGAATTACTCATATACAATCGTTAAAAGGTGAGAAACGATTATTGGATTGATGCAGTGGGATGAAAAAGTGTCGTGGATATGCTTTTTCCGCTTCTCTTGTAAGGATGCCTCTAGGCTTTACGTACTCATCATTATTATAATGAATAGTTGTGAAATGTGAAGATAAGGGTTATTTTTATATTTAGGTTTGCAACAATAAAGTGAAAATGTTAAGAGCTGTGCCCAAAGGATGGGTTAAATCTTTCCGATAATTACCGAAGATACTACTGTGGAGAAGGAGTGAGAAGAATGCGAAACAATGGTTTTAAATGGGCAACGGTTCTTATTACTGTGCTTTTTCAATCCCTTTTGATTTTCAATGCGGTACAGGCATCGGAGCGGGATCAATTATGGGAAAAAGCAGTAAAGATTGCAACTGTAAATAATAGCTGGGTTCCGGGGTACGTGATACACTACGAGGAGGTATATTCGCGGCTTGGAATACGTCAGGAGGTCACAGAAACCCATTCTGCACTACAGAGGCATGATTCAGGAGATGTAGAGCTCACTTTTCTTAAAATCATTCAGAATGGCAAGGATATCACCGAGGATTTTGTGCAGGAGCTTGGTAGAACGCTCATCTTAGAGGAGAGCGAGTACCGAATTGAGCACCCCTTTCATAATTCATCTTTTCATAACGTTAAATACCAACCAACGGATAAAAAGAAACAAATTAACGGTAAGAAGTGTGTTCTCTATGAGTTCATCTATAGCAATGAGAAGGGGACCTGGGAAGGTTCGGCCTGGCTCGAGGAGGAGTCAGGTATTCCCGTTCTCGTACATGGCGAGCTTGTAACAGTTCCGCTCGATGAGAAGTGGTACATACTCTCAGATCTGAAGATAACCACAGAATATATCATTAATGACAGTGGGTACTGGTATCCTGAGAGTGCTATTGTTGACTCCCACATCGAGGTGGAAGGAGGATTCCTGAAAACCTACAAGGGCAGGATAAAGGAGACGTATAAGTTTAAGGATTACTGGGAGTATAAGTAACATTTTAATGAGTCATGCAGCCGGATTCCATAGATTTAAGCCTACTAAATATCTTCAGATTTAATATTTTAGTCCCCTCAATGGTACCTATGAATGTAACCATCTTCTTTTCATTCCCACAATTTTCTTGACATAATATCATTAAATGGTATAAATACAAAAGAGAGAAAGAAGTTTTTGGTAGCGATAAAGATGGTTAGTGTTTAGAGAAGAAGTTCAATATTAAATAGAAAGGAGGGTTTTTTATGAAAAGAGGGGGTATGAAACTTTTCTTTATGATACTTGGATTTAGTTTGGTGGTGGTGTTCTTCCTGTTCGCTGCAGGATCTGTTCTGGCTCATGACCAATTTATTTACATTGGCACCGGTGGTACCGGAGGAATCTATTATCCCTATGGTATTGGTGTGGCCAAGATTTGGAACTTATACATACCAGGGGTAAAGGCAGTAGCAAAAGTAACAGGCGGCAGTGTAGAAAACGTCCAATTAGTTCACAAGGGTGAAGCCATGATTGGTATGGTCATGGACGATGTGGCAGTGGCTGGGTATAAGGGACTGTCCCCATTCAAGGGCAAAAAGCAAAACATCTTGGCAATTGCAGTGATGTACCCACATATGTTTCAGGTGGTTACCTTAAAAAAAAGCGGTATTAAGAACATTGAACAGGTGCGGGGTAGAAAGATCAGTACCGGCAGTCCGGGGAGTGGTACCAATTTCATGGCAGAGAGGGTGTTCAGGGCCCTGGAGATTCCGCTCGATTCTTACAGAGACAGCCGCCTGTCCTTTGCCGAAAACGCTACTGCTCTAAAGGATGGCACCATCGAAGTGGGCATATGGTCTGTAGGGCCCGGTGCTAGTTCAATCCTGGATCTGGCCACGACCCACGACATTCACATCATCTCTTTTACCGAAGGGCAAAGAAAGAAAATTCTTGCTGCCAATTCAGAGTATTCAGCAGTTAATCTGGCAGGTGGAGTATATCGAGGTGTTGACAATCCAGTCCCAACAATCGGTGTGTGGAACATAATGGTCTGTCAAGGGTCGCTGAAAACAGAGCTGGTCTACGACCTGGTAAAGGCCATTTATGAGCACAATGACTATCTGCTCAAGATCCATCCATCGGCTTCATACACAACACCGGAGAATGCGGTGAAACATTCATCAATCCCTTTGCATCCCGGCACAATCAAATATCTGAAGGAAAAAAGTATTGAAGTGCCGGTAAATCTAAAGCCATAGTGTAACCACTTTGACCAGATATCGCTGATTGGTCCTGGTTTTGTCAGCAGTTATCAGTATTATATTCTGACGGTCATTTTAGAGATCAGACGCACGTGCGGGACTCGAAAAAAGTAACGATTTGCTTTACCCTTCCTCAGTTCCGTTACTCTTCTAAAATTTTTCTCCTTATATTCCATAGTTAGCAGGAAAATGTGTATATACTCATTGATTATTTCTTGTGACTGTATTGGAGAAATTCCGTAGGGCTCCTGCATGTAAGTGTACTAAGATACTATTGGTTGTTAGTCTCTTTGAATTAGAAATATTATCAGAGTTCCCCAACCACCTATCAAATTGGACCGCCTGGCCTAACCCTGGTATGGTGATGTGGACTCAGCATGCAGATTCATGACAAGGATCACAAGAAGAACTGCGGGTGTAATGTACCATAGTGCAACTACCCACCAGATACCCAGACAGATTTCAGAGATTTTTTTTAAATGGTCTTTGAATTTCTGTATATTACAGAGGTATTCAAAATTTAAACTATGTCAAGAAAACAAAACTTTTCTTTTAGTTTAAAATCTTCGAGATATTTTGCTAGAGAAAAATAAAAAACGTGAAAAAAGGGAGTACTGGGTCGCTATATAAATAAGCTTTAATGATTGTTGCGAGTTATCTTTAAAGATCCCCTGCCAGTTACAATTATAAAAATGGATAATGGGATTAACGAGATATTTCACTTGACAGTATCCACCTGTTGTGCGTTAATAAGGCTGAATATTGACTCTTTTGTACTATCAATCAATGGACTATGTTGTGATCTAATGTAAGCCCTCTAGATTCAACTGTGAAAAGAAATTATCATAAACTGTATCAGAGCTTTGGAAAGATGATGTAATGCCTACAGAAAGCTACAAGCGCAAGCTAAGTGCAATAGTTAGCGCAGATGTTGAAGGCTACAGCCGTCTCATGCAGGACGATGAGGAGGCCACTATCCGGACATTGACCACTTATCGTTCAGCAATAACACAACTGGTTCAGCAATACAGAGGGCGAGTCGTAGATACCCCTGGGGATAATATCCTGGTCGAGTTTATTAGTGTGGTGGAGGCGGT
>JGI24422J19971_10001213_pt1 | contig 15555 bp, 8 predicted proteins | sample DeeMarSWOR152_54_FD_19971 | JGI IMG/M metagenome (IMG submission 19971) | reverse complement strand
TTTTCTCAACCATTAAGAAAGTCGCACCCACAGAACTTACAGTCCTGGTTCAAGGTGAGACGGGAACAGGTAAAGAATTGGTCGCCCAAGCTATCCATTCGCTATCTCCGCGCAGAGACCAACCCTTTATCCCCGTCAACTGTGCAGCCATGCCTAAAGAGTTAATTGAGAGTGAGCTCTTCGGACATGAAAAAGGAGCTTTTACTCACGCAGTTAGCACACGACAGGGAAAGTTTGAATTGGCTGACGGAGGCACAATTTTTCTTGATGAGATCGGTGACATGAGTCTGGATATGCAGGCAAAAGTGCTGCGCACGTTGGAGGAGAGGGAATTCCAGCGAATTGGAGGAACTAAAAATATAGAAGTTGACGTTCGAGTAATCGCAGCCACAAACAGAGAACTGGGAAAATATGTTGAATCAGGAGAATTCCGCGAAGATCTTTATTATCGCTTAAATGTGGTATTACTTAAGCTTCCCGCACTTCGAGAGCGAAAAAAGGATATAATCCCCTTAGCAGAAAACTTCATGGCCGCCAGAGCAAAAAAAATCTCACCTAGTACAGAGAAATTATTATTAGCATATGACTGGCCTGGTAATGTGAGGGAGTTGAAGAATTGTATTGAAAGAGCGGTAGTTTTAGGAGACGGAGAAGTCATTCAGCCAGAGGATTTACCCATTTATATCCGTAAAGGCGGCAAGATAATTCCATCTCCACTTGAATCGCTAGAAAATATGGAGCAGGACCATATTATAAGAGTTTTGAGATACACCAACTGGAACAAAAGCGATGCCGCTAAGATATTGGGTGTTACGCGTCAGACTTTGGATAACAAAATCAACAGGTATAAAATCAAGAAATAAAGCAAAAAGGGAACAGGCTACTTTTTTTATGTTAGGGGCAGGCCTTATCTTAGAGAATGCTATTAAGTGTTAATTGGGGTCTGGTGTGAATTGGAGCCTGGCCCCATTTTTTGGGTAAAGAAAAAGTAGCCTGTCCCCTTTTTCTCCACTAACAGCATAAAAATTAGACATGCTTGCTCTCTCTGCTTTTATCCCGTTTATTTTCTATAAATTCCAATCCGCTCCTTCCTTCCCCTTTACCTCTTAATGTCTAAAAATTAGACAATTGGATTCGCCAAAAAGGAATCATTCCTCAACAGCCGTTTTAGGCGAACTAGAAAATATATGAATTATCGCGTGATTATTTCCAGGGGAAATAATGTCATTCGCTATCAGATTAGCTATTTTTCCCGCATTTTTTCTTGGCGGTTCATGTTCCCCTGATTTAAATGGCATGATTTTTGCTAAATAATCAATGAATACCATAGTAAATGGATTAAAAGAACAACCGGAAAAAAGGAGAAAAATTGAAAAAGATCATAATCTTAATCGCGATTATTCTTATCTTGTTCTTCCTGACTGTAATTTCTGATCCAGGTCAAGAATTTGGAGCTATCCAAGGAGTCCTAAAGGGTGCGGGAATGGCGGCCCCATTCCTTGTGTCAAGGTAACCTTAAAAGGTAAGTACATTAAGGCCATTGATTATATTGTTTCCTGGCTAGATATCAAAGGGGGATTGAATAGTCAGGAATAATATAACGGAGAAGTTGTTGCGCATGAAAAAGAAGGTTTCTGAATCCAAGAGTTTTCAGTTCTGGAATAAGGTTCAACCTTTATGTTGTTTAGTTCAATTTTACCCTCCTTGGGCCCCTTCCGCCCCAGGGTGGAAGGGGTCTCTTCTCTTCTGTTTCAGCCGCAGAATGGAATTTGAGGTCTCTCGATGCTTTAATCCAAAAAAGTCAACAAAAATAATGTGAAATATTATAAATAAGAAGAATATTATGAGATATAAACTGACAACATTTCTTCTTGTTTTTCTTTTATCAGCGTCTACTATTTTTTCGGCTCCTAAGATTAAAGAAAAAGACCTTATGATATTAGCCAACATCTTCGAATCTCCAAAAAAAGATGTAGCACCTTTATATGCGACTCATTTTTTAAATTATAAAGGACATATGAGCACGGACTATTTGACGAATTATATCGAAAGCATCACAGAAGTTGCATTAATCCTAGATCCAGTCCTTAATATAAGTTTTTTACATTTCTCTATCAGCCCTGCAAGTGTTTCTGTCGATTATTCTGAATCGAAAGAGCAGTATTCCTGTAATTTCAAGCTCAATGTAACCTTAAGAAAAGATAAAGAAATTATTTTTCAATACTCCAAAGACTTTCCCTTCTACTATTATCCTGATGAAGCTGACAAAATAAAAGGAAACGGGATTTCAATCCAGGATTCCTTCCCAGTGATTGAGGGCAATTATAGACTAAATATTGTCATCCAGAATTCCGTGGGAAAAGAGTTTAGCGTTTTTGGTAAAGATATTACTGTCCCAAAGAATTCAGGACCAGCAGAGATTACCGGCCCTGTTTTGGGAATCAAACTCCAGGAATCTCCTACTCATCTATATATTCCTTTTAAAGTGCTGGATACAAAACTGCTTGTTGATCCCAATAATATTTTTTCTTCAACAGATAAAATAATCGTCTTTTTTAACATTAAGAACGTCACAAAAGATTTATGGCAAGAAGGCAAAGTGGAAGTTTTAATAAATGACCTTGGCAATAAGAATCCTTCTTATAAATTCATTAACGCGGATTTGAGGAATTATCCGTATAATAATACATTTTGCGTCATTCGCTCAATCTCGCTCGAAGGATTACGCCCTGATTATTATAAAATGAAGATAAATTTAAAAGATGGAAAACAAGCAATAATTGATGAGGAAACTGCTAACTTTATTGTATCCCCAAAAAAGATAGTTCGTCACCCTGTTATTTTGGCCAAGTCAATTTCCCCTTCTAATAACTTTTTATATTTTTATTCAATAGCATACCAATACGACAAAGTGAATGAGTTAGAAAAAGCCGAAACTGCCTATAAAAAGGCCTACTCGCTAAAACCTGAATGCAAAGCGGGATTGGTCGAATACGCATATTTTCTGAAAAAGATTAAAAAGTTTAATAAAAGTTTGGAATTGATCGAGCGTATTAAAAAAGACGAAAAATTTAAATTTGATTACTATTTGATAAGAGGAAGCATACATATGGAAATGGGGAACTACCCAGATGCTATCGATAATTTGCTGGAGGCTAACAAAATCTATAAATGCGAAGTAACACTTCTTAATTGCCTCGGTTTCTGCTTCTATAAGACCGACCAAAAAAAGAAAGCGCTGGATGCATTGAGAGCATCCTTAAGCCTGAATTCACAGCAGGAAAACATTAAAAGATTAATCCAGGAAATCGAAAAAAGCCGCGATTGAATTATTTCTATTCCCTTTGCAGCAAACGCTGAAACTTCGGATATTCACGCAACAGATTCCACTGTGGATCAAGGCGAAGTAAAGGAATAGAAATAGATTGCCAGAGAAATTCAGCAGATGGGATTGAGAGGAGATACTCCAACTGATTGATAGCCTCCTCATATTCACCGATCACAGCATAAATCTTGGCTAAGTTCAGGATGTAACTAGGACCAAAGGCTGCGTCTTTTGATACCGGATGAAGTTTTACAGCATGATTTCCTTCCTGAACAGCTTCAGCTTTGCGGCCTAAGTAGGCATAAGCAAGCCCAAGTGAAGCGTGAAATCTCGGATCTCCAGGATTCTCTCTAACAGCTTCTTCCAGCACGATGCTAGCTGATTCAGCCCTAGTTTTCATCAACGGCCACTCTTTCATAGCATGATATACTGCGGCAAAAGCAAGATCTTTATGGAAATAAAAATGCTGCCCTTCAAAAGAATCATAAGACAAGGAGGCAAGTCGGTCCAATACCTCCTGGTAGTTTCGTTCGAGCATGCCAAGGGTAAGCCACATGTAATCAGTTAACTGGTGCTGAGGCAATGTCTGCAGCAAGCCTAAAGCATCTTTCGTATTTCCTTTCGAGAGGACATAGGTCCCAATCTTCCCTAAGCTAGGTGTAAGACGCTTGGGATTAAGGGAGAGGGCTCGGTTGAACCATTCCTCAGCCTTCTCATAGCTGCGCAGACCCTGGTAGGACAGCCCTATTTCATAGGCTAATTGAGAATGACGCGGATTGAGTTGAAATGCCTTTTCGAGGACCGGCAAGCATTGTTCCCACTTGCCTTTCCGCCTAAGAATATAGCCGAGCAACTCCGGAGAGGAGTTGGGTTGAGCTTTTTGGACTGATCTAAATGTTTCCTCTGCACGATCATAGTCAAGGAGCCCCCAATAGTAATAAAATGCCAAAGCCACCTGTGCCTCAGGTAGATCCGGTTGTAGCTCAAGCGCTCTATCCAATGCATTTCTCGATTTTACCAAACGCTCTGTGGTGCGATTATCTCCGAAAAAATACATCCTGGAATGTATCAAAGATATCTGGACATAGGCAAAGGCGAAGTTAGGGTCTAACTCAGTCGCTTTTTCTAAATTCTCTATAGCAAGATCGAACTCTTGATCATCTGAATATGACCATCCTTTATACTCATGCTCTTTTCCTTTTAAGTAATAGTCATAAGCCTCGAGATTTTCTGTAGGCTTCTCGTACAGAGCTCTTCTCTCTGGTTTCAACACCTTAAGATCCAATTGCTTGGCAACTTCGTCGGCAATCTCGGATTGAACGGAAAATATATCATTTATAATCCGGTCGTAGCGCTCTACCCAGAGGTGAGTGTCGTCGGAAACACGTATAAGCTGGGGCGTCACCCGCACCCGGCCGTTACCTTCAGCACTTCGATCCCATCGCACTGCGCCCTCAAGCACATAATCAGCTCCTAACTCTTCACCAATCTGCTGGGCCGTCATATCAGTCTTTTTATACTGTTTTGCACTTGTCCTAGAGATTACTGCGAGTCCGTGTAAGGCGGCAAGGCGGCTTGTAATCTCTTCAGTTATACCGTCGGCGAAATATTCATCTCCAGGAGGGCCTAAATTCTCAAAAGGCAAAACTACAAGCAATGTTGCCTCTTTAGTAAGCATTGGCCTTTTTATTCCGCTGTACAATATGGCCATTCCAGCCACAGCTATCACCGCAAAAAACGCAGCAATCATCATCCAGCGCTTCCTGAGTGTTAACATTACTGCTTTTAAAGTGACGGGCTTTTTCTCAGGAATCGCTCTCTCTGCGGTGGTAATCTCATCCTCTATCTTACTTAAATCAGAAAGGAGCTCCTTTGCATCCTGATACCTCTTCTCTTTAGCCTTTTCCATACATTTGAGAATCACTCGATTCAGTTCTAAAGGCATTTGAGCATTAAAATCTATGGGATCAATAGGTTTCTCTGTCTTATGCTTCAAGGCAATACTTAAAGCTGTATCTCCATTAAAAGGCACTCTACCTGCAATCATCTCATACAGGATGACTCCTAAAGAATAAATATCAGAACGCTTGTCTACCTGCTTCGAATCCACCTGTTCAGGTGACATGTAGGCTGGCGTCCCGATCATCACCCCAGGACCTGTAATGCTTTTTGCCTTAAGTGAGCGAGCTAATCCAAAATCCAAAATACGGGCATTACCTTCTCTATCAACTATGATGTTGCTTGGCTTCAAATCTCGATGAACAACTCCCAAGCGGTGAGCTTCAGCCAGTCCTTCACACATTTGTTTCGCAATGAAAACAACCTGGGCTGCACTTAACTGGCCCATCATTCCAATCATGCTCTTCAAACTTTCCCCAGGCACATATTCCATGGTGATGTAATGGGTTCCTTCTTTTTCACCCAGATCGTACATCTTGCAAACATTCCTATGGGCGACCTTGCGAGCAAACTTAAGTTCATTACTGAAACGGTCGATAGAATCCCCGTTGTAAGCAATTTCAGGTTTTATTATTTTTAGGGCCACTTCCTCATCTAGTTTCTTATCGAATACCCTGTAAACATTCCCCATGCCTCCTTTCCCCAGCTCTTCTATGACCTCATACCTGGAAACAAAAGTGTTTCCCCTGGTTAATTCATCCGTGGTTTTCTCTATGGTTTTGGTGGGAGAGACAGAAATTTCATCTGCGGAAGGAAGCGGAGTTGCGCACCTGTTGCAGAAATGGCTGTCGTCGGGGTTTTGGAAACTGCAATTGGGGCATTCCATCTTTCTAATCTATCCTATTTACATCGTTCATATATATATACGTAATAGAGTCACAAAATGATGCATTTTTATTTAAATTCCCCGTTTGGTCTCGTTCGCTTTCACTTATATCTCCGCCAATCGATTCTTTCAGCAATTTGTAATTTTATTCAGCAAAATTCATGCCAATTTGAATTAAATTGAATTAGGGAAAAGGAAAGAGATGAAGGAGTCAATACTGTCATATATTTATGACACATGACTTATAATAAACGAAAAGCAGCACTTCGAGAGAGGAGTGAATCCAGTAAGAAGAAAAGCTAAATTAATGGAAGCATCTCCAAATCCATGATTGCTTAACAAATTATTAATGGGCTAGCCGATAAAATGAAGAAAGGATACAATATATTGAAGCGACTGTAAAAAAACTTTATAAAACATCAGAAAGATGTAAACAATTTTTTCTTTTGTAACGGTTACCATAATGAATGAGAGATGGATATCGCAATTACTTCTCGGAAACATGGTGTGCCGGACACACAGGGCTGGACGGTGTGTCCTGAGGAGATTTTCTTGAAAAGCGAGAAGTTGTTCTTTGACCAATTGATAAGGCCGATTGAACATCAAATGATGCGGTCCATATGGCGAATCGTGCGGGATCCGGAGATGGCCAAAGATACCTTCCAAGATTCCCTCGCAAAAATCTGGAAGCGTCTGGACCGTATCCGGAGCCACCCTAATCCTCATGCGCTGATTCTTAAAATATGCTTAAACGCAGCAATAGACTCATTAAGAAAGCGCACGCGTCTCCGTCAGCATGAAAAAACGGAACCGCTTCACCGATTCCCAAGTCTGTCAGATACTAAAAATCATGAAGCGTTAGAAAGCAAGAAAATCGAAGCTGAAATTCTGGAGGCGATCAACCGACTTCCGAGGAGACAGGCGGTGGCGGTTCTGATGAGGATTATACAGGAGCAGCCCTATACAGTCATCGCTCAGGCAATGGAGTGCAGCGAAACAACGGTGAGAATTCATGTCTCAAGGGGAAGAGCACGGCTAATCCAGTGGCTTTCGCACTTAAAACCTGCTTCTCTCAAGGAGGTATCAAAATGAAAAAAGAAGATTCAGACAAGTTCGAGATTGATGATCTATTAAAGCAGACGTTGAAGGATGACCTGCCTCCTGAGTTGGAGAACAGTATGAAAAAGCAATTGATTCTATTCCGGAAAAAAATGGAACAGCCTGAGCTGCAGCGGAGGGAGGAGGCAAACCGGGCTCTGCGGCGATTGTTCCACGGGGGAGGATTGAAATGGATGCAGTGGATGTTAAAAAAGCAAGTTCTGGCCCCTGCCTCCATCATCATGGTTGTCTTAGGTGCCGTCCTGCAAATAACCAATCCCAGCAGCGTCCTGGCGGAATCCATTTCTTTATTGAAAACTTCGATCATCGTCTCTGATCGAGTGAGTCACGCCGAGTCGATGGAATGCTCGATTGAGATGCCAGCGGAAAATGAACAATACTATGAATATTTCATCCAATGGCTCTCTCCTAGCTTAACGCGGGTGCAGGTTAAGAAACCAAATCAGGATATTATCAAAACCATGTGGATCTCAGATGATAAGATAACCATCGCAGATCATGCGACGAATACGCTGCGCAAAGTAGAAAAAGTTAATCAAATTGATGCCCCGGAATTTCACCATGCCCTGAGATTACTTTCTCCCCTCGACCTGGTAGAGCAAATGGAAGGGAAATGGCGGCTTAAACAGTATAAACAACATGGAGATTCTGAACGGGGAACATTCACTGTGGCAATTCCAGAAGAAAATACAATTCTGGAACTTACCGTTGATTTATGCACTTTTCTTCCGACCAGCCTCAAAAAATTCCTCGCAGATTCCAACGAAGAAAGCGACGAGGGTAAAATTCTTATGAACGTCAATTTTAAATGGAATAAATCGATTGCGCCTCAATTGATGCTCCCCAAAATCACAAAGGGGAGTTCATGTGCCTGATGGCAGTCGATTAATACATGAGAGGAGGATATCCTATGTCACAAATGGTTGATTTAAAAAGAATATGGAAGGTCTTAACTAGAATTTTGATTATTATTTTTTTCGTTACTGCCGTGATTCTTTCCGGGAGCTTTTTTGCCGACCTGATGAAAGGGCCCAGTCTGGTTTTCGTACTGTTGGGAGGAGTGGGCATGGCCTTAATGGGCTTTTCCGCCCGCGAGATCGGTGCTGCCTTCAAGTACGCTGCGTGGGGCCCTGACGGGAAAGAAAGTCTCCAAGATTCCGCTTATTTCTGGGAAGCTGCCGCCCGCAATTTCTTGATGCTGGGAGTTCTGGGAGCTTTTATCAGCTTTGTCACAGCCTTAGGCAGTTCTAGCGGCGGCCTTGCCAACATTGCCCTCAAAATGTCGGAATCCTTTTTACCCGCGGTTTACGGAATGATACTGGGAGTTATCTGTTTTGTTCCTGTCTTGAAGCTGACCGGAGAGCTCAGTAAACATCCTTTGCAAGAACCCAGCGAAGCGCTCGAGAAACCGGGTGAAAAGGCATTCAAAATCTTAAGGCTTGAAAATATCATAGGCTATGCTCTTTTTATCGCAGTTGTGGGATGGACAATAATATCGTCCTTATCACAATACGATGCACACCGTCCACTGAATCCACTGGAAGTATTTATTTATTGGCCGTCTATTCTTGTCGTATTGGGAGGAACAATAGTGCTGGTTATGTTCATAGGGGATGCTGCAGCCGGAAGGTCATTCACGCTGAGCTTTGCCTTAACAGGCCTGATAGGATCCCTCATGGCTTTTGTTCAAACTTTAATCAGCTTTTCCTCGCGAGGTGTTAAGGATGTGGCATCTGCAATGACATTCATAATCTCGTCTTGTTTTATTGCCCTGCTGGGGATGATGCTTGTAGGAATTCCCCTGGAAGACCGCACTATAAAAACCGGAAAAAATAAAAAACAGCTAACCTTAAGCCGTATTGCCTGGTACGTTTTTCCTTTGGTGGCGTTAATCTTACTAATTTTTGCTTTTGTAACGGTGCTTATACCGGTTAGAAAAGTCTGAATTCATATTCCCCATATTAAATACAAAAATCACACTAAAGAGAAACTTAAGACTGGATTACAAAGCAACGGAATCTTAGCTATTCTCTTTTATAAAGTTGATATAGGGAATATTTAATAAAATTGAAAGGAGAAAAAATGAAAAAAAGAATTCTGTTCATAATATTTGTTTTACTTTTATTCATTCCGTTGATCAAGATTTCCTGTCAGCATAAAGAAGAAAAGGGGGAGAAAAATACCGATGCACTGGAAGAGCTGATCGAGAAGAATATCAATGCCAGAGGCGGGTATGAGAAACTAAAAGCTGTCAAATCACTTAAAATAACCGCAAAATATGTGCAGCAGGGCAGGGAAACCCCGGTAATTTTAACAATAAAACGCCCAAATTTTATCTACGGAGAGGTCCTCTTTCCGACCAGCCCCATGATCTGCGGATATGACGGCAATACAGCCTGGTGGTTTAACCGAACCCAACTTTCTGAGCCTCGAACACTCACCGCAGAAGACGCACTCATTTTTACAAGATATGCGGATTTCGGAGATTTGTTTGTGGATTATGAGCAGAAGGGACAAAAAATTGAATTGATCGGTATTGAAGATCTGGACGGCCAAAAGGTCCATAAGCTCAAAATCACATCGCAAAACGGCATCATTCGTTATGTATATCTGGATGCCAAGAATTTTCATGACGTTAAAGAATCTTATAGAAGTAAAAAGGAAAAAGAATTCGGCCTGGAGGTTATTTTTAAAGATTTTAGAGCAATCGACGGAGTCATGTTTCCTTTTTATCATGACATCACAGGAGAGCAAACGATTATTGAAAGAATTGAAATGAATGTAGATATAGATGATTCAATCTTTAAGATGCCCCAGAAGACAGGCAAACCGGACCAACTGAGTGTTTCCGAGTTTGTCCGGGAGCTGGATGCTTATCTCCAAACAAACACAGAAAAAGATATATTTTCGGGAGTCGTGCTTTTCGCTCGCGAAGGAAAGCCGATCTTTAAAAAGGCCTATGGGATGGCGGATAGAGAGCGTAATATTTCCAATCAGGTGAACACCAAATTTTGTATCGGTTCCATGGGCAAGATGTTTACTGCCGTTGCCATCGCTCAACTTGTTGAGCAGGGAAAGCTGTCTTATGACGACCTGATCGGAAAATATCTGGGAGCAGATTGGATTCTATCCGAGGTGGGTGAAAAAGTAAAAATCTCTCATCTTCTTTCTCATACTTCGGGAATCGCCGAGTTTCTTGATGATGAATTTTATAAATCAGAAGCAGGAACGTATCGACCATTGGAAGACCGCAAGCCCATTGTCAAAGAGAAATCCTTAACCTTTGAACCGGGAACACGATGGGCATATTGCAATATCGGTTTCATTCTTCTTGCCGCGATCATCGAGAAAGTCACGGGCAGGAACATTTCGGACTATTTAAAAGAGCACATTTTTGATCCTGCGGATATGGATAACACATCTGACTCCTACCGGAATAAGACTCTATCGAATGTGGCACTGGGTTACAATAAAGTCCGGGAAGAGGGAAAGGCTTTTTGGAGAAAAACTGGTTTTTTCGGTAAAAATGACGGTACTCCATCCGGTGGCGGATATTCTACGGTTGATGATTTACTGAAGTTTGCTGAAGCACTCAGGTCGGATCTATTGATCAGCAGCGAGTCAAAGGAGCTCCTCATGTCGGCAAAGCCCGGGTTAAGCTCCATGAATTATGGCTACGGATTCTGGATTGAAAGGAGCAGGTTCGGGCGAGTTGTCGGTCATGGGGGTGTGGCTCCCGGTGTGAGCGCGAATTTTCGCATGTTTCTCGACAAAGGATACACATTGATCACATTATCGAACTACAGTGAAGCAATGCTTCCTGTCGCAAGAAAAATCAGGAGTTTGTTACCTCTTCAATAGAAAGCAAGTCTCATGGCATAAAGCAGAATAATAGCTTTCTGGCTGCGTCTCCAACGTATACAGCTTTTGCATCTGGGCAAAATCTTGGCAGGAAAGTTCTTATAATCTTTGCCTGGAGTTCATTATGTTTTCCTGGAGAAAGACTTACATGCGCCCCGTCAGGCAAATTTACAGAAATTAAGTATTTTTTCTTTAAAAAATAAACGTAAAATATCAATTCTCATTTTCAAGGAGGACGGTATGAAAAAACTTAGCATAATTTTACCTATGGCTCTGATTTTATGCTTTATGGTCGGAACGTAGTTTAATATGAGATGTTTTAATGTGCCTTCTTATTTTGATTAAAAAGGCAAATAGAATATATTCTTGAAATAATACGAAGGCGGAGTCGAGGGCGGAGTGTTGCGGCTCCGTCTTTTCATCTTTTTTATTACCTTAGTAATCTTTTTTTCATTCCTAAAGTAACCTTTTTTTACGGACTCTCGTATATATTTACAGAGCAGCGGAGAGGCTCTATTAAAAATGCCAACCTGAAAGAGGAGGAATGCAATGCTGAATCCATCTACTAGAAGGATTATTATCCTATTTGCCTGCCTGCTTATTATCGTGCTTGCGATGCCAATCCAGGGGATGGAAGAGCAAACACCAGGAAAGGACAATACATCCAGAAACGAAGGGACAGGAACAGCTGAGGACCCTTATGTTGTTCCCAAAACCGAGTCCGGGATTAAAGTCGATGCGGTCCTCGACGAGAAGGTATGGGAAGAAGCTCTTGTCCTGGGGCTAGATTACGAGGTCCGACCTGGCGAGAACGTGACGCCGCCGGTCCGGACTGAAGTTCTTCTTACTTATGACGATAAAAACCTTTATGCAGCCTTCCGCTGCTACGACCCAGATCCTTCCGCCATACGGGCCCACCTGAGGGACCGAGACACCTTAGGCGGGGACGATTGGGTAGCCCTTATATTTGATACCTTCAACGACAATCGAAGGAGCTTAGACTTTATTGTTACCTGTCTGGGCGTACAATTTGACCAGATCGAAGCGCAAAGTGGTGAAGACCCCGGATGGGATGCTATCTGGGATTCTGCAGGAAAAATCACTGACTGGGGTTATGCTGTGGAAATATCGATTCCTTTTTCAGCTCTGCGTTTCCAGCGCAAGGATGGCCCACAGATCTGGGGATTCGATGCAGTCCGCAGATATCCTCGCAGCCATCCTTACCATATCGGTCTCTTCCCAAGAGACCGAAGCAACAATTGCTATCTCTGTCAGGCACTCAAGATTAAAGGCTTCGATGGCGTCAGTCCAGGCCGTAATATAGAAATAAACCCAACTGTCACCGGAAACCGCACGGACGAACGGCCTGATTTTCCTCAGGGTGATCTGGAAAACAGAGACCAGGAAGCTGAAGTGGGCCTTACAGCTCGATGGGGGATGACAGCAGATCTAACGCTGAGTCTAACAGCAAATCCCGATTTCAGCCAGGTCGAAGCAGACGCGTACCAGCTCGACATCAACGAACCCTTTGCTCTTTTTTATCCGGAAAGACGACCCTTCTTCACTGAGAGTGCTGATTTCTTCAGCGCCTTGGAAAGTGTAGTATACTCGAGGACCATGCGCGACCCCTCCTGGGGTCTCAAGCTTACCGGCAAGGTAGGGGCTAATACTATCGGCGCCTACATGGTCCGTGACGATATCACAAACCTTATTTTCCCGGGAAGCCAGGGCTCCGATTCAACTTCGCTCATGATTCCAAATACATCTTCAGTCTTACGCTATAAACGCGACTTAGGCAGAAATTACACTGTCGGCCTCATGGCAACCGACCGCGAAGGAAATGAATATTTCAATAGAGTTTATGGATTTGACCTGGACTTCCGCGTAACGCGCACGAACCAGTTCCAATTGTTGGTGTTGGGCTCAAGCACTCGATATCCGGATGAAACAGCAGACAGTTTCAATCAGAAGCATGGCACCTTTAACGACTGGCTCGTTTCATTTGAGTATGATCATTACACGAGAACCTGGGGATGGTGGGCTGATTACGAAGAAGCCGGTCCGGATTTCCGTGCTGACCTGGGTTTTTATCCTATGGTTGGCTACCGCAACGTCGAAGGCGGCTTGCTCTATACCTGGAACGCGAAACCAGGATTATGGTGGTCGATGATGAGAGTAGGAAGTGAGTTCAACTATTTCGAGGAGCAGGATGGAACGCTGCTTGCCAGACGCGCCTCTCTCTGGTTCAACTTTACCGGGGCGATGCAATCAANCCTTTACATGGAAGGAGTTACAATGCGCGAGGCCTATAACGGCCGTGAATTCGATATAACCTCTTTTACCATGAGTGGTGCGTTCTACCTGAACGAAGATTTACTAACCAGTCTCCTCATACTCCTCGGTAATCGAATTGATTACGCGAACACCCGTTTAGGAAATCGGACCAGGATCAATCCATGGTTGAGTTACAATCTCGGCAAGCACATACGCCTCAGCATTGACCACACGCTCGAGCGTATGACTGTAGCAGACGCCCGCCTTTACACGGCAAACATCAGTCAGATCTCAGCTGTCTACCAGTTCAACATTCGCACCTTTTTCCGTGCTATCCTTCAGTATGTGGATTACGATTACAATCCCAGCAATTACACTTTCCCTATAGACTCTGAATACAAAGAATTCTTCACTCAGTTTCTGTTCTCGTACAAGATAAACGCTCGCACTGTTCTTTTCCTGGGATATAGCGACAATTATTTTGGCGGCCCGGACTTCGGCCTGAAGCAAGCAAACAGGACGTTTTTTATTAAGCTGGGTTACGCCTGGGAGCTGTAGCTGAGGTTAGCTATCTTAATAGTATCCTAAAAATCTAAAATTTCCTTATTTTTCTCCAGGCTAGGAAGAAGCTTATTGTCTTCTTGAGTTGCATGAGTTAAAAGCAAATGGATTATATTTCTGCCCATACAATTTAGCTCTACAATTACAAAGCCTCTGTTTCTTTCCTCTTACACAAAGAAAGCAGATCATCTATGTGGGCAGTAGCTAGACAGATGGAAGTATCACAGGCNCCATAGTATATTTTCACCTCTCCGTTCTTTTCCAAGATTGCCCCAGTGGTAAAAACAACATTTGGAACATCACCGAAGCGCTCATAGTATTCAGCAGGTGATAAAATTGGCTCTCTTGAGCGGCCAATAAGCTCAGCTGGATCCTTTAGATCAAACAGGGCAACACCCAGTCTGTAGATTGGACCAGCAGATGTCTTTTTGACGCCATGGTAAATAAGAAGCCATCCCTTCTTTGTTCGGATAGGCGGAGCACCGGGGCCAATCCTGTCTGCATCCCAAAACCCTGGTCGAGTCTCAAAGACCACCTTTGAATCTCCCCAATGAATGAGGTCATGGGAATAAGATATCCAGGTGGCTATACCAGCTGCCATTGGTCTGTCATAACGGACATATCTTCTTTTAAATCTCTTGGGGAAAATAACAGCGTTTTTATTCACTGGCTCAGAGATAAGCGCAATCCGCTCAAAATTTTCAAAGTCTTCTGTCTTAGCCAGAGCAAGGCGAGGAGAATAGTGGGAATATGCAGTGTATATGATGTAGTATGTATCATCTACTTTAGTAATTCTTGGATCTTCCAAACCTCTCTTCTCATATGTCTTGAAGGGTTCCTGACTCGATGGAGTGAGGGCAGGCTTTTTATCTATTTCAAATTTCTTGCCGTCTTTGCTCCTTGCAATCCAGAGGGAAGATTTACCCTCAACGCCCTCAACCCTAACAAGAAGGATATATTCATTCTTATAGACCGCGGCTGCAGCATTAAAGACTGTATTACAGGGAGCGGGTATATCTTTGCTCGTGATGATAGGATTCCCTGTATATCTTTCGACAATCTCCTTTCTCTTTTCTCGGCCTTTTCTCATCTTGCTTCTTGAATCCTCCTCCTTAATTACAGCTTCCCCCAGATGGGTATCGATTTTTTAAAATCTTATTATAGACATCCATATGTCTGGATGCAATAATCTTCCAGGAGGTATGCTTTTCGACATAACTTCTGGCACTATCTGAAAACTCTTTTGCCAGGTTCTTTTCGGTCAGAATAGTAACTATTGCCTCTGCCAGCTCAGAGTCTGTCCGAGCCACAAGGCCGCTTCTTATTTTTTGAACTAAATTAGCCATGGCCTGCACATCGGAAGAAACAACCAAAGGTATTGCAAAAGCATGACAATGAGCCATAATCCCGCTTTGGGCGCCTGAAAGATATGGAAAGACAGCTACATCTGCTGATGAAAGAATGAGGTCAAATTTCTCCTCGGAAAATGGTCCAAGCAAGACTTTTATTTTATCTTTTGCAACTGAGTTAGCCACAAATTCAAGAAATTCATCCTGATAGGCAATATCTTCTGGTCTCCTCGCACCAGAGGCTACAAGAAGAAGGGCATCATCGACTGACTCTGTAACCT
>JGI24422J19971_10001207_pt1 | contig 15575 bp, 17 predicted proteins | sample DeeMarSWOR152_54_FD_19971 | JGI IMG/M metagenome (IMG submission 19971) | reverse complement strand
GCGAGGCTAGTGACGTAGATGTATAGGATGCTGGAAACAATCAACGTAAAGCTTTCCAGTTATCTAAGGAATTTTCGAGTTCTTGCTGAGAAGGAAAAGGTAATCAAAGGGGCAAAAGAATCAAGATACACGCACAACGTTGAAAGATGAAAAACTTAAGTAGTGGCCACAGTCCTTTGGGTCAATCCTTTAGGTAATTCCTATATTTTCTTAGGGATTTTTGTTAGGGCGGTGAGACGGCTTGTGGAGACGGAGCCCTTTTTGGGGTCACGCGCTCTGAGGTTGAGGCTTTTGTTGAGGCGAGTGGTGTTGTCCAGAGTTTTTTGAAGCGTTTTGACGATACCAAGAAGAAGGGGATGCGGAGTTCATCTATAAGCGGAATTTGCTTGAGCGATATGTGGCAGCAAGAAACCCGGGACAACTCGAGCTGCAGAGATTTTGTGACAGATGAAAAATGCCAACGCCTATTTTGGTTGAGCATGCTCGCATTCGTAAGGCTATGCGAGATTGTCCAACGCCAATTTTGAGTCCACTTGAGTGCATAAGAAGCGTATCTTCTATAGGAATTTTGATTGTCTAAACAAAACCTTTGGAAGCCCTATGCGAAGGAAGCCGTGTTCCGCAGACTGTTCGAAACAGAGATATGCAGTCAGTTGTGGGAGCACAGTCGTCTATAAAGAATGATACGTTAACCTACGCTCCATGTCAAACCCAAGCGATAAGGACATGGAAGACGAGGGATCTCAAGACGACAAGTTTGACATCACTGTGGCGAAGGTCCATAGCAAAGGAGGCTGCTGAGCTGGTGAGTCTGGAGGAGGTTTTGAAGGAACAGTTTCCCGAGGAGTTCGTTGAGTATCTGAGGCGATTCGGCAGAAGGATGACCTTGGCTGAACTCGCGGAGGCGAAGATAAAGTGGCAGAAGACGAGAGGCAAGACCCAGAGAGTCTTGAAGGAATTTACGAAAAAGGCGATTGACCGATTTGCAGCTCGATTGGACAAAGACCTTAAAGACCCCGAAAAGGGACCAATACTACGTGAACAACTAAGATCGACCCTTCGATCGACCAATCGGCCCAAGTCGGAAACGGCTATAACCGAAGATGTGATTGGCCGACAATCAGCAACAGCCGCAGACACCAGATATCAACGTACTCGGCGATGGATGCACATGCGCAGACGGGTTGAAGTCACCATCACGCTGCCAAAATACCTCCTTGAAGCGATTGAGGGACTCGCAGAGACGGTTGAGAAGACTACGAGTGCGGTGATCGAGGCGTTTGCAGAGTATTGTTTGGACCGCGAGGACATAATAGACCAGCTCTTTCCTTCCTAAAAGGAACAGGATGAAACCGAAAGACGAACCCGCTAAAGCATCGCTTTAGTGCTACTGCTGAAACTGGAACTGGTCAAGCGCAAGTTTAATCTTGGGAGCGTGACGCTCCGGACCGCCGCATGAACAAACGACTGGATCATCACATCGCGAAGATGGTGGCAGGGAAGCGAGGATTGAAGTAGGTCCTAACCGACTGGACGTTTAACAACTGGGGCGTGACCCACGAGGAAATTGCAGAAGGAAATAGGCTACAACCCGCGTATGAGAGTATTTCTACATTCTACTTGCTAATTCTTCAAAGAAAAAGCTTTCAATGTACGATTGCATATCTCTAAATTCTCTGCGAATGTAAGCTATTAGGTCATCTTTTTGAACTTCAAGAGCCAGTTTTTCGAGGAAACTCTGGGAGTCATTTTCTTCGATTGTGAGAATTTTGAAATCTCTCGTTCTCTCTTCATCATAAAGTTCGAGTTCCATCTTGACATCCAGAATTCTGGCAAATGGATTTTCTTGTTTCCAAAGATCAATAGGAGCCATGTTATTTAAGACGGCCTGGTCAATGTGAACAAATTGATGTGTTGGCTCTGCCCTGACATTTAGCCTGATTGCAGATTCGTCAGGACGCTCATACAACTTCTTTTCGAAGAAAGAAGCCGCTACCTTGTTGATTATGTGGGTCAGCCGAAAACGTGAAGTTTCAATAGCCTTATTCCATTTGGCTATCCTATTATAGAACCTGTCGAGTTCAAAAGCAAAGTCTACATCATGGGTTAATAGAAATCTCCCCTCTCTCAATATCTTATGATAATACCCGAGGGTCCATGGGCGTATCCATTTCGTATTGTAGTATGAAGCCAGTTCGTTATATAGCGGACCATAAACTGCGCTAACAAGCTCTTTTCTCTGGATATAACTTTGCCTGAAGATGGACAAGACCTGATTGTGACCCATCGGCCTTGTTTGAAAGTTCAAACGCATGTAATATTTGCCATTAGCCATGTGTGGGGGATTGCTACTCTTTGGCACAGAAATCAAGAAGATTCTCTCAGTATTGTCTTCACTGTTTTCAATGGGGAGAATTCGGATGTTTTCGTTCCAAGGATCCATTTTCTGGTAGAGATTGTTCTCTATTGTTTCTTTCTTCAACGATGTCCATGTAATGTGATCTGGTATGTGTTTACCGTTTTCTTCTTTTTCTGCAACTCCAAAAACTATGACTCCTCCAGATGTATTAAGAAAACCAGAGGCGTGTCGTGCTAAACCATCGTATTTCACATGTTTTTCTGGGATGCGTTCATAGTCGAGATGAAGGAATTCTTCAACTTTGTTCTCTATGAGTTTAATGATATCTGAAGCCTCAACCTCTTCAAGCAGAGATTTGTTGAAAATATGCTTGGCAAATGACATACTTGGCTGCCCTCTTGAGCCCATTCTCCGATTGCCTCATGTGAAGTATTTGGTTATAAACTCTGCGCGCGCTTTTGGAGCTGCACCACAGAAGGAGTGTTGGCGCTGCCACAACAAGTTTCCAACACTAACCCGGGTTGAATATGTCAGTGGCCTCGTAAAAGACAGCTGCCGAGCTTGTATCGACAGGGACCGTGCGAGAGGGACCATAAAGAAAATCGTGCGCGCCCATACCCGCTAAGTGCGCAGTTTTGCTTTATCGACAATTCTAACCAATAGATCAACCATGCGCATGCACCCTCACAACTTAACTGAAAAAGTCGTCTCTGCTTCTGTAATGACTCTTTCTATTTCTTTTAACGCTCCATCACAATAATCTATGACGGTTTTATCTTGCATGTCTGCAAAGAAGTAATTGGTTGGGTCACTTGGTGAGACTGGGGTAGATGTAGGCCATGTTATACGTTTCATATATCCAGTTACACCCGATATAGTGCCTGAAGTTCCACCAGACCCTGAAACATAAATGCGGTACTCTGTGATCTTGGCATAACCTCTGTGAACCGTTAGATTCCTTTTAGCCCACAACGGTTTGCTGCTAAGAAGACGTTGTTTTTTCACCCACCATTTGATGAATTCCATAGCCTGAGTATTATTCAGTGCGTTAGCTACAGCCTTGAATTCTTTGGCATCCAATTGGTCTTCAGTGCTGAAGCCAAGAGAATAGTGTTTATTAAAATCATACAGCATCACATCAAGAATGCTTCTCCATGCATTAAGAAATGCACTTAGATTGAAGTAGAAATCATCATCGTTTTGGGCTCCAATGAGCCTATTGTAAAAGTACCTTGCTTCATCGAGTCTTTTCCTCGTCCACAATTTATCTTCTCCCCTCGCTAACAGTCCTCCAGAAGTCTTTGAATATGGAAAGGAAGAAATCAAAGACCTTCTTGCAAGCGCTTCTACCCAAAGCCACTGCCATAAGCACAGTTCCTAATCCCATCAGAAGAAGCGCCGCATCAAAACTGGTCTGATATAGAGCAAGAAAACCGATCACGAAAAGGAACCCTCCCGCGAGGAACATTTGCTTTTCTTTCTCGTTCATTGGCAAACCCATAAACCATACTCATCTCATATATTAAAACGCTAATTTTCGCGTGCATCAGCCTGGCAGCAATAAGCTCTGAAAAAGCGGGATATCGTTTGTGTTAAAATTGCTACGATTCTGATATAGGATTTTATACAGAATGCTCTAAAAATTTCAAATAGAAGAAACCTCTATTACTGTCATCCATCCCTCCCAGACGGGATGTTTTGCAAAGGCCAAAACATAGGATACAATAGCGAACTGAAATGGCTTCAACTGTCAGGCAGAGAGATGAAAAAGTGGAAAGGCCTCATAGTAACTCTAACCCAGCGTACAGAGTGGCAGGGAGGGAGGAAAAATGCATGTTTACATAGATGAAAGCGGTGATTTGGGTTTTTCTCCAAGATCTACACGCTTTTTTGTGATCGCCTATCTCAATCTGGACTACCCCTTTGAAACAGAGATACTAATGAAGCGTTTGCTGAAGCGTTTACACCAAAGGAGGAAATATGCCCGCGGATGTAACGAGTTGAAGTATTCGAATTCCAAAGATACTGTGAAGCAAATAGTCCTTGGTAAGATTTGTCAGTGCGACCTGAAAATCGGGTTAGTCGTGCTTGAAAAAACAAAGGTGCACCGTAAGCTTAGGAGAAACCGCACCAAACTCTACAACTATATCATAGTTGATAAAGTACTCAGAAAAATCCTTCCAGAGCTCAATTCAACTGACAGACTGAATGTTATTATTGATAGAAGCCTTAGTCGTCCCAGTAGGAAAGCTTTCAATGATTACTTGAGAGAAAAGGCTTCGTGGCTTCTAACCGTGGAATGGGGACAACCCAATCAAATAGTGTTAAGCAATATAGAAGTTCAGCATAGAGACTCGCAGCGAGAACCGTGCTTGCAGGCTACTGATTTCTTAGCAGGTGCATGCTTTCATAAGTACGAACACAACGACGACTGCTTTTTCCAAATAATCGAGAACAGGGTAGAATATTTTGATTACCTCTGGAAATGACAAGAAGTGCGAACCCCACCCTAATGCTCCCATCCCGAGTCCACGGGCATCATAGCCTCGGGTGGGACTTACTCGCATTATTTACATGCGCGCGCGTTCCTTAAAAACTTTGTTGGAGAGTTCAACAGAAATAGATGTCATATACTCCTGCTCGATTTGATATGCCTTCTGAGTCTAATGGAGAAAGACAGGACGAAAACAATAACCAACACTGCGTTGCGGTCCAATAGGATTCTGACTAAGAGTTCCGCTCGCTGCTTCTAAAGAAAACCTTTTACTCCTCTATTATATAGAAATCACAACCTCTAAATACAGAATGGGCCGCTTTTCTTTATGGAATTTGGCTTCCTGAGCCACACAGCCCTGGTAGTATAGTCAGGTCTAGTATGAGCGGCTGTCGCCCGCTCGACCCGGGTTCAAATCCCGGCCAGGGCGCCATCATATTCTTGACGGTTAGCATTGAAGAGTTACAAGCGCGTATGAGTACATAGAATAAAAACCACGGTGGCGGGCCCGCCGGGAATTGAACCCGGGACCACCGGGTTAAAAGCCCGGTGCTTTGGGAGTCTATGCTCTTCCTTGCTGAGCTACGGGCCCAACTGGTTAGATGAAATAGTGCTTGTATGTTTATATTCGTTGCTTTCATGCGGTTTATCGACGAACTAAGATAAGGATTCGTACTCTGACAATTATTAACAGCTAATAAGTGAACCTATCCCCTCCGGTGAAGATTCGCTCAAGCGTAGCATTAAGGTTAATGAACCCCTCGTTTGTCTTTGCGGAGACAGGTGTCAAAAGGAACCTAAGTCCCAATCGGTGGATGACGTGCATCATGTCACGGCTCAGCAGCCGCCTTGTTCCGCTCAGTCTTTCCTCAATTGCGATTTCTAGCTTGTTAGGACTAGCGGACCAGGCCACGATGCGATCTACATCTTCAGGTGGAAGGAGATCACACTTTGATAGCACATGTGTTTGGGAGATGAAAAAGCGGTTGTAGAGGGCTGCTGAAAGGAAGAGATTCGAGACGTAGTTTAGGGATTGACTGAGAAGACTGAGTCAAACAGATACACGACAGCCTTCGGTTCTGTTGTCAGTTCTTTGGCTATATAAGGTCCGCTGGCTCTGAATGCAAAAAGCTCCATCTGACCTGGAGTGTCAACGACTACCAGATCCGGCTGAAGGCGCTCTATCTCTCTTCCAAGTCTCTCTGCCTCTTCCGCAATTAGGTCTGCAGCCATCACGAGGGCGCCATTTGGTCCAAGCTTATATTTTTCCATAATGTCCTCAATGCTTATGTAGTCTCGAACATCTATGTCTGGAGTATAGGGTAGCGTGAGGACGCCTGGATCGAGGTTTACGGTTATCACGTCTTGTTTCTGAGTTTTCAGCCAATCTGTGAGAGATGCAGTGAGGAGTGACTTTCCTGAGCCTGCCGTTCCGATTATGAATACTATGAACAAGCAATACACCTGCTGTTGATTGAAGTAGGCAAAGTAGATATGTTAGGATGGCTTATTTGTTTTGGTTTTTGCTCATGCTTGAGTTATTTCCCAAAAAAAGGCTGTTTTCAACATTTGATTGCTATTAGGCTCCAAATATGACTGTCCTACGTAGCATAAAGTGTAGTTTTTCCATTAACGTGATGAAAGTAATTCGTATCAAAGGTCGCCGAGACCTTGATGACCCCGAGCTGGGGTCATCTGGAACGCAAACAATAAAGGTTGATTTGATAAGATTTAATTGAATCCTGTCAATGTGGTGATGTCACCCCGCCAATCCCCCTCTTTTTTTGTATTCAAAACTTTTGAGGCTAAGAAATGGTTCTGAGACAGCACAGAAAATCCCAGGCGACCAATTCTCAGAGAAGTAACAGAAAGTTACACTCGGAGATGACACCTGTCACTCCAACGAAAAAAGTGATGATTATCCAGCTTAAACGGAACAATCCACATCTGAATCTTAGAGAAATCGGCGATTTAGTACATGCGAATTATGGTTATGCGCGAAATGTCTGGGCTAAGTATGTACGGAAAGAAGTGACAAAAAAGGGTAGCCTATCGCGTGGTGTTCCGTTCAATGTGCATGGGTGGTTTTATCGGGATAAGCTGAGGACCAGGGAGTATGCGGCGTGTCCGGTTGGGCCTTGTAATAGGCGGAATGGGCAGAAGGTTTGGCGTGGTTGCAGGGTTGTTTATCTGATTCATAAGGGTGGGGATGTGTTTGTTTATCCGTTGTTTGATGGGTGGGATCGGGAGCTTGAGCTGTGGCTTTGCACGTGGTTGGACCCTGAGTTTGCGGATATTCACTTAGAGACCTTGAAGGGTAATGTGTGTGGTCGCAAGAGTTATGCGGCTCATACGCCGGGGCAGATTCCTAAAGTTCGTTTTAACTTGAAGGGCATTGGCAAGTTCATTACGGATCCGACGCCGTGGCCTGATGGCACGACTGAGATTGAGGTGGATCCCTTTATTGCGAAGGAGCTGCAGGAACGGCTCGGTCAGATTGACAAGCGGATCCAGGGCGTCAATTATAGTGTCCGGGTGTTGGCGGATCAGATCAAGGGTCTCGTGGGCGAATTGCATGGGCTCGTGGAGTTGCTGAAGGGAGGACGCGTACTCCCAGGGCGCCCTGAATTGTCAAACCAAGACAGGCTCGTGGTGTAGATTTTGGCAGTTCATGCGTATAAAAACCAGAAATGTAATGTTGAGGAAATCTCTGCGTTTTCAGATTCTTTTCTGAAACGAAGCGTTTTCCATGGCTCGCTCAGAGCGGAAAGTTTGAGCAGCATTTCCCTTAGATTAACTGCCGTCGTAGTGTGCCGGTTAGAATGTTGTGTGTGGCGTGGAGTTGACATCGTTTCATGACTACAAGTGCGGAGACCGTCGAAACGCCTCGGAAAAAGCGGAAAATCTGGATGAAGAAGGGCAGCTACAAGTATCTGCTGCAGCTCTTGCACGGCATTCGACGGGAGATCCGGGAACTCCGCCAGACCCAGCGCTACATGATCCAGGGCCTCGAACACACCTTTCTCTTCGACGACGACTACATCCGCTCTATCACATGCAAAGACGAAATCGACCAGGCCATCCTAGACGTGCTGTATATGGTGGGTCCACCGGGAAAGCTGCCACGCGACATCGCCCTAGAACTCTCAGACTACAAGATCAATCCTTGGAACGTGACTCAACGGATACGTCGCATGAACAAACGACTAGACCGCCACATCGCAAAGATGGTGGCAGAGAAACGAGGATTGAAGTGGGCTCTAACCAACTGGACGTATAACAACTGGGGCGTGACCCAAGAGGAAATTGCAGATAGATATAGGCTACAACCCTACTGAAAAACTATGATATGTTCGCGCTTTCCGTATAAACGGTGATAATTTTATAAGGGTAAAAGGTTAAATGGCTAACTTGGGAGAGGCTCATGGGCAAAGGTGGAACGGTCAAAACTACTATAACTATTGCCGAGGATTTGTGGACACAATTCGGAATTATTGTTCTAAAGAAACATGGTGGCCGCAAAAAGAACGATATAATAGAACAGCTTATCAAAGAATATGTGGAGAGAAATGAGGGAAGCTGAGGTTTATGGCTAAACAATCTCAGCAACAACTGTTACCAGAAGTTGAAAAGAAACTCAAAGAAATATCACCTTACGATTATCGAGACATTAGACCAAAACTTTTGAAGAAAATCTTAAAGAAAATCGATCAGCCAGAGGAAAAGATCCGCTACTGGTGGGTTCAGAAACTAATTCACGAATATAACTATGACAGTAAACAGATTGAAATCGAGGTTCCTGCAGGAATAGAAGTTGACCCTAACAGGCCAGTAAGAGCGGATATCGTAGTTTACAGGGATTTCGAGAGAACGGAAGCGATTATCGAAGGTGAGGTTGAACCGAAAGGTCAAAAAGAAGACATAGCAAGAGCTGAGGGCTACGCCAGAAATCTTGGAGCAGAGTACTATTTCTGGTCTAACAAAGTCGACACAAGATTTTTCAGAACTTCGCCCTATCCGAGGAAATCAACTCCCATCGGAAACATCCCTTACTGGATGGAAAAGAAACCAGTTCTCTCCAAACTGCCTAAAACCCACATACTGCCTCCGTTTAGGAGCGAACAAGAACTAAGGGCAGTCATGGCAGCATGCCACGATCTCATTTGGGCCAAACAGGGACATGATCCCGCCAAAGCCTTTGATGAGTTAGGCAAACTTCTATTCTTAAAACTATATGATGAACGTGAAACACCCAATTATTATGAATTCGTCGTAATCGGTGATGAAACACCTAAGAATACTGCTAAAAGGATAAGAGAGCTTTTTGACAAAGCAAAGAAGTCATATAGATATAGAGATGTCTTTGAGTCGAAATTCACGAAAGCCGAAAACATTTTCCTCGAACTGGACGGTTATACAATATGGCAAGTAGTTCAGAAACTTCAAGGATATAACTTAGTAGAGACAACTGAAAACATAAAAGGGGCAGACATCAAAGGCTATGTTTTCGAAGAAATGGTTGGCAGCACGTTTAGAGGCGAACTTGGGCAATTCTTTACACCCAGAACCATTGTCGATTTCATGGTAAAAATGCTTGATCCAGACGAGAATGCCAGGATAATCGATCCTGCGTGTGGAAGTGCTGGATTTCTCATTATGACGATTAGATATGTGAAGGACAGAATAAGGCGAGAAATGCCAAACTTGCGTTTTTCAGATATCAAGGACAAAATACGATTCTTTGCAGAACATAACCTATTTGGAACCGACATAAATGATAGAATGGCAAGAGTAGCTAAAATGAATATGATAATGCATGGGGATGGGCACAGTGGAATCTTTAACTTGAATGGTCTTTTCGTTAATGAAGATGCACCGAGACGAGCTAAGCATGAGATCCGAGAAGGGACATTTCAAATAGCCTTTTCAAATCCACCCTTCGCAGGCTACGAGAAAGAACCTGAAATCTTGAAAAAGTTTGATCTTGGAAAAAGCAAAGGAAAACCGCGGTCTGTAACTAAGGAAATTCTATTCATAGAGCGCATAATAAAACTGCTCGATTATGGAGGAAAAGCCGCAGTAGTCTTGCCTCAAGGAGTATTCTCAAATAAGACCTTGAAGTACGTGCGTGATTACATAAAGAAACACTGCAAAATACTGGCAATCATTGCCCTACCGATATGGGCGTTTAGACCCTCCGGAACTGGAGTGCGAGGCAGTTTACTATTTCTTGAACGGGTCAAAGAAGTTCCAGAAGATTACAAGGTATTCGTGAAAAAAGTCGAGCATATAGGCTTTGATTCAACTGGCAAACCAGATGATAGCGATCTCGATGTTTTCTTGCAGGAATTTCAAGAGGAAATGAACGAAGATGATTGGATCACCTTCAACGAGCTTGATAGTTGCCTCGGTTACACTAATACCGGTAGGATAGACGCAAGGTTCTTTGTCAAAGAATCCCGTAAGCTTCTGAATCTCTTCAAGGATTCTCCACATCCTCTTAAGAGAATTAGTGATGTTGCCGACTTCAGCAAAGAAACGTATAACCCGAAAAGTGAACCAGACAAGAAGTTCATATACGTAGAAGTGAATGACATTAACGTTAGAACTGGCAAAATACGAAAAAGATATAGAAAAGGCAAGGATGTGACTCAGAGCACAATAGTCATACACGAAGGTCAACTTCTACTCTCTCGAAGATGGCCTGACAGAGGAGCTATAGCTATAGTTCCAAAGGAGTTTGAAGGAGCTCTCTTGGTCAAAGAAGTCTCCGCCTTAACTGTTAAGGAAGCGGTAGATAGGGAGTATCTCTACAATCTCTTTAGAACACGACCTTTCTTAGACCTTATGGATGTTTATACAACAGGAGAAATGTCACATAGGATTTCTGAGAGAGACTTGAAAAATATCAATATACCTGTGCCCGATATAGATGTTCAGAATAGGATAGTAAAAAAAATAGAGAAAAGGAAAGAACAAGCAAAAGAGCTACGTAAACAAGCAGCAGAAATGGAAGAACAAGCAAAGCAAGAACTGTTTGAATCATTAAATATCGAAGCTGTTCCAGAGAAACCGCAGAGACAAGCAACAGTATATAAACGAACATAACCTTTTCTTATCGAACTTCCCGTTTGCATACATTTTAGATGTCTGGACTGGCAGCAACAAGCCACTCAGCATCATAATGCGTGCGCACACATAGATTGGGTTTTAACATTTAAAGCTGGAACGATCATACAGAGGGGCCTTTTTCAGAGCATTTCTCATCATATTAGTTTGCCTCCGAGTCAGCTTACAGAAAGTTCCATCTTTAAGAAAATTCCACCTTCTGTGCGCTGCTTTGATTTCGTGCAATTCATTCCACTTCACTCGAACTTGTGCTGGGAATACAAGAGGTCTTGCATTTTCCCAAGCTGTAGGATCTATGTTCCATGTTCCTTTGCTTGCAGCATGGAAAGGACCGAAAAGTGATTTGGAATTTGTATTGAAGAGAAAAAGTGGTGTGCCTACTTCTATCTGTTCAACCCAGCCCCAATATTTGCGCGTCAACCCAAAAAGCCGCTTTCTGAAACACTCACTTTGTGTTCGATTACTACATAAGAATACATAACCTTCAATGTCACGAATAGACAAATCCTTCCGCCATCTTGAGGACTTACCAGTTTCGAGATTAAATCTTTGTGGAATACAATATCCTTTTCTGCGTGGGTCCCTTTCAGGTCCAAAAATGGTAGCTTGTATGCATACACCAAACCTCCATTTTCGGACTCATTCAAACTAATGCGTAAAGCATATTAACTATTAAAAAGAATTTTATAGTGGTTAGACCGGGAAAGTAGCTTCAGCAACCAACCGGTCTGCAAACTCCGGTCTAACCTGCCTGATGCTATTTTTCCGGTCAGAACCTCAACTTGACAGGTCTGGACCCATAGTTTGCCTTATCCCAACGAGCATGCTTGTCGTTTGCGGGACCCGGCGGATCTAGAGATAGTGGGCGGTGACGAACGCGAGCATGACGATAAGACTTATCGCGTGATTTTTGGCAAGCCAAAGGATGGGGAAGGCTCGGTTGAGCAGGCCTATCGGTATCCCAAGGATTCTTGGAGTGAGGAGGCAGCTCGCAGCCATTGCCGAGACCATGATGGGAGCTTCGAAGCGGCAGAGAAGACGGAGAGTTTCCATTTGCATGTTCTTACCGAGAAAGCAGATCCAGATGCCAAGATCTTGAACTTGTTCCCATGAACATCGAAATCGACGACAACGATGTCCCTGCGTACACAGCGAAATGCCCCAAATGCGGAGCAGAAGTCTTGATATCCTTTCCCTAGGGGGACCCATGTGAATGTTATCTCATTCGGGGAGAAATCAAGCTGATCTTCCACACTCCTTTCTCTTTCAGAGGGAAATTTCTCAGACAAGAAGGCGGTGCTGCGAAATAGTGAAGGGAGCCAAAAAAGGGGGAAGTGCGAGTCGACCACCCAGCTCGCCCGCCATCAGCAACTCCAAACCGAAAATGAGGTGAAATGATGAACTCGTCTAAAAGGCAATACGACACTTGGGCCTATTTGAACGATGAAGGCAAACGCATATGGGGAGACCTATTTCCAACTGGCGAGGTCCCCGTAAGAAGCATAATCGCGCAGCCAGCTGACTTAGAGGGAATAAAAGAGCCTGAAATGGTCTTCTTGGTTGAATGGAAAGATCTAACTGAAGAACAAAAAGATGGTATTCTAACAAGGCTATCAAAGAAAAGTGGGGCACCCAAGGACATTATTTTGAAGAATATTCTCAAAAGCGGATTGCCGTTGAGAGCCCAATACACAGATGGTGCTGGAACAAGACGACTTGGGCTTTTACTCTAAGAGTGAGGAATCAACATGAAGTTCAGGTTTAGCAAGGATTTTGTTGTGGATAGCGATGTGGAACCCTGGCGCCGTGAAGGCCTGCGTATAGCTATGCTCGGTGGACCCGGATCCGGGAAGTCCTGGAACAACAGCCTCGTCGCAGAACAGTTCCTAACGCAAGGTGGCACAGTGATCATCTTTCAGCCTCGAGACGAATACTTCACACTCAAGGAGAAATTCGATGTTCTCAGCGTGGGCGGGGTCCATGCGAAGGATATGGAGTTTGCGTTGACCTCGCCAAGCGTCTATGCCAAAGCGGTAGTTGAAGACGGCGTCTCCATGATATTCTATACTTCAGCCGCAGAGGACGAAGAGAAGCTGATCAGCTGGGTTTCACGCTTCATCAGGCACATCCTCAATTATCAAGAACACCACAAACGGCCGCTACTATTGATTCTGGAAGAGGCTCAGGAATACGCTCCGAGATCTGCCTCGGGCCATGTCGCGCCACCGTGGGTTTACAGCCGCATGATAAAGGCCTTCAAGGACTGTTTCACGCAGGGCCGCAAGCTCAATATAATTGCCATAGCCAGCAGCCAAAGACCGCAAGAACTCAACTTCACCGTCAGGCAGCTCGCTAATCTCACGTTTTTTGGGAAATTCAGCGACCAAGATATCGGATATGTCGACAAGGAATGTCTCAAATACATTCGGAAACGAGGCATAGAAATTGACGCGTCTCGTCTCGTGACGCTTGGATTGGGCGAATGGCTGGTTGTCAAGGGGAAGAAGACGGGATTCGTTAAAGTCACGCAGCCACGTCTCACAAAGCATGGTGCAGAAACTCCACGGCTCGAGTATGTAGCGCCTCGCACAACGAAGGCCAAGAGAACAATCGACCAGCTCACCAAGACGATCACGGACGCCCTGAAAAGAGAGGAAACCGAGAAATCGGAGTTGGAGAAATCCAAGAGGAAAATCAGGGACCTCAAGAAAAAGCTGGAGGCTGCCGAGGAACAGGCTAAGATCAAACTATCTGTGAAGGAGATGCTTGAGGCGGGTGTGCCCGAGCCAGAGTTAGCTGAGAAACTCGCCGAAGTTGAAGTGCAGAACAAAGCACTCCGACGACAGAATGAAGACATGCGAAAAGCACTCACGGCGTCCCACTTGCAGGACTTTAAGCTTGAAATACAGCAGCTCAAGAATCGCAACAAACTATTGGATGCTAAAGTCAAGGCCATGACTAGACGTCTCGAGGAAGCTGGGAAGGACCTGAAGCTCTACGATGAACTCCGCAGTGTTTTCCGCAGGATGTTTCCTAAAGGGGTCCCAGCGCAGCTCGCGCCGGGATTTGAACCAGGGACGCCTTCTGAGATGGTCGTGGCAACGGAGCAGCCAGCGTTAACGGTTCAACGCATCCGCAAACCGCTGGAACTGTCTCAAGATGATCTTTTAGGCAGGATAGCCATCGTTTACGCTGAAGACCTGCTGCCCATGGGCAAAGCCTTCACCACAAGACAGCTGAACAAGATTATGGAGCAACGATTCGGCCGCAAAGAAGCATACGCCAACTTCCCGAAAGTCTTAACTGACCTTGTGTCTTGGGGATTCCTTGAAAAAGTCCAAGCAGGAAAACGCTGGGATTACCGAGTGAAAATGAAGCCAGACGCAGCCCGACAAAAAGACCTACTGAAGATCAAAGAGGTCAAATCATGAGTCCCAAGCAGACGTCGCTATTTCCTAAGGATCCTGACTCGTCGGAGGCATTGAACATACTGCGGGGGCTCGATCGAGCTGAGGTTGAGCCGTTCGCCCTCAAGATCGTGAGCACCATAGAACCACACTGCATTCGCATTGAAGTGGCAGGTAGCATCCGAAGGCGCAGACCAACAGTCAACGACATCGACCTGGTGATCCAGCCCAAGTCAAACTCTTGGCTACCGATCATCAAAGCGATAAGACGCGAATTCGACGCGATCACAGAAAAGCAGGGACAGAAATTGGCGACGCTCTACGTGTCTTTCGTGAGTAAGCAGGGCCAAGGTCTTCTCCAAGTGGACCTCTATCGGGCGTCCCGGCGCACGTGGGGAATTCTGCTGCTTATCCGCACGGGCAGCGCGGAACACAACATCTATCTGGCCAAGCTGGCGATCCGCAAGGGCTACCGTCTAGCCTATTCGAAGGGCTTACTCAATGAAGGCGGCGAGATCATCGCTTCAGAAACTGAGCGAGACGTTTTCCAAGCATTAGGACTCGACTACAGACCCCCCGAGGAACGCGAACTCAAGAAGGAATAAGATTCTAGAGGAATCTTCCAGAGGAATCCTGGGGAATGACTGCTTCCACTTTTGACGATCAGCTTACTTGGCCGAAAGTGGGTCAAAAGAAGAGGAAGTCGGCTAACGCCAAGCCGCCCACACAGCCCCCTATAAAATGTCCCGAATGTGGCAGCTCCCGGACCTGGAAGAATGGCTTCAGGTATGCTCGTAGTGAAACTGGAAAACACGCTATCCAGCGTTTCATCTGCAGAAAATGTGGCCGGAGATTCAGCGAAGACACCGCCCTCGGGTCCCGGGTGGGTTCCAATCCCACTAGCCAACAATATACTCGCCCATCAAAGTCGTATTTGCAACCAAATAGGCACGTTTTTAACCTCTCCAGCGGACCTTCTACATGCCAAGTATGCGTTTCGGACGGAGAAACGAAAAACTTGAGCCACCAGAGGACCCGACAGAAGCGGGCTGCGGGGGCCACAAAACTATCTAAAGACCAGATTACAGGGAAGCTCGTTGAATATTCATGGTATCTCAAAAAGCAGGGCTACGCAAACGGCCGCGATGGCGAAGAGGGAACAATTCAAAAGAGGACTAGGATGATA
>JGI24422J19971_10001206_pt1 | contig 15591 bp, 10 predicted proteins | sample DeeMarSWOR152_54_FD_19971 | JGI IMG/M metagenome (IMG submission 19971) | reverse complement strand
ACATCTATTCCGAGCACATGGCCAAATTGGTCTCCTGGCAGCGGTATTACACCCGGTTCTGGAAACAATCCATGCTTTTCTGCGATTTCCGTTGGCCTGATTTCGTGAATATTCACAGGCCAGATAACATTGGATCCACCAGTATTGCTGAACCGAAATATATAAAAGCGGTAACAGGAAAGGACTTCTCATTTCTGGACGGAATAGAGCTTGGCCGCAAGATCTGGAATCTTGACCATGCCATCTGGACCCTTCAGGGTCGTCACAGGGATATGGTCCATTTCGTTGATAACGTATATGAAAAGATTCCGCTTTTCCCCCTTGATGTCCGTAATGCATATCTGCCTGGTAAAGAGAACGGCAAATGGGATTACTACGGCTATTCTTTCAGAAAGCTGGACAGAAACAAATTCGATGAATTCAAGACACGATTCTATCGCCTCCAGGGCTGGAATGAGAGCTCAGGATATCCAAAGAGAAGCACCTTGGAATCCCTCGGATTGGATTATGTTGCAGACGAGGTCGAGGAAAACAACAAGCTAGGAAAAGAATAAAAACGCGTATAATAATTTAATTTTACTCCATCCTGGGACCTATCGTTTCGAATTACGTAGCAGTTAAAAGGTTGAACAATATCGCTAAACGGGAAATCGCTTCTTGGATTGACGATGCAGAAGGTCACGACTGCGTTGTGAATTTCTTCCCATCCTTTTTGCAAATAATCTGAGCCACATTTCTTCCGGACATTATTGCCGGAGGAAGGCCTCCTCCTGGTTCTACCCATTGCCCGATCATGTAGAAATTCTCTAAGCCCGGCAGAGTTTTATCTATTCTAAGCATCATTGTCCCTCGCCCAGGATGCCAGCCTTCAAAACTGCCCTTCCAGTTGTTAGTATATCTTATTAAAGATGCGGGGGTCGAAACATCCGTTACCTCAATATTCGATTTAATGTTCCCAAATCGCTCTTCCAGAGCTTCGATAACCTCGTTTGCAATTCTTTCCTTTTCCTGTCTATATTTCTCTTTATTACTTTTTCTAAGATTCACCCAGAATTCATAGTTATAGGTACCAAGATTCACAGTTATACTAGTTTTTCCTTCAGGCGCAAGCGTTGGATCAAAGTTGAAAATCCTGACAGGAAGATATTCATAATTTATGCTCTCATCCACCACAAGGGGTTTTTTTAGAGGAAAAATTAGAGAGTGAGGTTCATCATCAAACTTTCTGGCAACTCCGAGTGAGACAAATACGAGTGAAGGGAAAACCTTCAGCTTTTCGCTCTGTCCGCTGTAATACTCACGTCGTTTTTCATCGATATATTTTCCATTCAGCATCTTGAAAATTGTGCTGTATCCATCAGCTGCGGAAATGATGATGTCTGCCAGATGTGTGTTACCGTTCTCCAGTCTTATCCCTCTGGCAATGTCGTCGTCCACTATGATCTCTTCTACCCTGGAGTTATAATTTACTTTCCCCCCCAGGTTTATATATTTCTTTTCAATCAATCGAGCGAAATTAAGCGAGCCGCCTACTGGATATCCGGCCGACTTTTTATGCATGCTTACAAGTGTATAAAGGAGAAAAAATACAGGGCTATCGGGCAAAAATATTTCCAGGATGGCTCTGCTGAGCAATAGATTTTTACATCTGCTGGCTAACTCTTCGGCAGATATTTTATCCCATTTCTTAAAAGCCCCGAAATAGGGGAACATTTTAAACATCATTTTCAGGCCGTCAAAAGGATTCATCACTTCGGGTGCTTTATTTAGCGGCATGCTAAAAGGGAGAAATTTTCTAATCCCTCCGATAAAATCTTCGATGATATCTCTGTCTTCAGGTGCAACGCTCTTCATCTCTTCTTCTAATCTGTCCACATTTGTAAACATACGGAGTTTGCCTCCTTCTTTGTCTTCGACTTGGAAAAATATTTCATGATCCACGAAATCCAATTTCTCTATATCAATGAGTTCGTTCCATAGACCGTAAAAATTGTCCGAAGGCGAAGAGCCGACAAGCCAGTGAATGCAGAGGTCAAAAGTATAACCTTTTCTTTTCCAGGAAGTACATAATCCGCCGGGAGTAGTGTGCAGTTCAAAGATCTCAGTGTCATAACCATTCATCTGAAGATAACTGCCTGCACATAAGCCAGAGATCCCGGCACCTATAATGATCACCTTTTTATTGTTCATGACTGAATTCTCCAGACTGAAGTTTTTACCATGATAATAAGTTGATGCAAGGAATTTATTATTGTATCGAGCAATAAATCCGCTTCAATTTACCACTATTCTGCCCTTGCGAATAAGCGAATATACCACACACAAATAAACACGGTCAACGCCTTACTCTCCTCAGCCGCCGTCAAAAGTTTGCACTGGACTACCTGAAGTGAGGGCGTTCGGCCATGAAGCCGGGTTTGAGGAGATGAAGGTAATGATTGAAGTTTAGAAAATGGCGCGTAATGTAATATTTCACGACAATTTCATTTTCTTTAATTATTTTCGTTAGCAAGCATTATCTGGAGCGAATGCTTTCTTGTCTTTTTTCTCTTAAACCGAAGTAGAGCAAAAGAATAGGGAGTAACAAATTCAGGTAAAATAATACGGGTTGAGAGCTAGCCTCCATCACAACCAGCTCGTAGATATGAAAAAAGATCCATATGATTGCTATGATTATAATAAGCATGCTGTCTCTTTTTCTCCACCAGTGAATGGCTATGGAAGCAGCCACAATAAATCCCACAATCGGGCCTGAATGTGAACTTACGATAAAGAATATCAAGTTGCTCAAGGCCAATAGCAATAAGACAACCAGTGTAATTTTCTCATTTATACTTCGCAACTCAAAAATCCCTTTTTAATTTTTTTATTACCTTCAAGAAATTCCACATGGGGACTTTTTTCATATATCTTCTATAACTATCTCCGAATTTTTTTATGTTGAATTCGTCTTCTTTTTTTGACGCCGTCCAAAAGCAGAATATCGCTACTACACCAAATATTGTTGAAGGAATGGATTGGATGAGTAAGATTATCCCTATCGTAAAGAGTGCACTCCCCAGATAAAGCGGATGTCGTACAATTTGATATACACTGCTTTCGATAAGCTTAGTTGTATGCTCCCAACCTGACTCTGGTTTTCCCTTGTGCTTAAGACTAGTGTGTGAAGAAATAACAAACACAGCAGCAGGGATGTAAAAAGCATAGCCTATGTAAACCAAAGGGAGAATATTACCTTTCTTGCTTATTAAATGTCCTAATATAATCAGAGAAAACATAATCCCTATTCTACATGATACGTAAATTTCGTAAACAATCCGGTTTTTGATCACTGGAATTAGCCATCTAAAGATAATTCCGAGCCAAATAGCCGCACAAATCATATACGCCAAAATCTCAATCATAATCTATATCTTTGATAAATAACTTCATAAGGATGGAATTTTGACAATTTTGTCAACTAACATCCTCGAATGAGCTTATCACAGTAAAAAAGGCAGGTTCAACAGCAGCAAAATCGAGACTATATGCCAAAACCATTCATACAATAAGCAATAAGCTGATTTATGCTTAATGGTGGTGAGTGAAGAAGTTATTTTATACGCAAAAAAGTGTACTTTTGCCTTCTAATTATTATTATTAGCCCCGTTGATTGCTATCAGGTTACTGAAAAATGAGCCTATCTGCAGCGCTCCCAATCCGAGTCCATGTAGAATTGATCGAGCTCCTTCCATAACTCATTAATGTCGCAGGTCATGATTACCAGGTCCTGAAATTTGCCGGTTTGGTCTTTTACATAATCAGGGATAAGAACATCTTCCTTGAATCCAAGCTTCCTGCAAATAGTCCTGGCCGCAACCTGAGGCTTCATCATCTTGGCGACTACCTTCTCTACCTTTTTTTCTATCGCCAAGAAGTATAGCTCTCTCATGATGATCATCCCGACTCCTTTGCGCCTGAACTCTTCAGCCACGATTACTCTCAGCTCTCCCTGATGCTTGCGCCACTCCTCTTTCGTTAGCTCGAGTGCCCCGTCAGCGATAATGCTGTCTCCTTTGAGGGCTATGATGCGGAAGATGTTTCCCGACTCAGCAAATTCGATCCTCTGCTTGACTATATTTCTGTTTGTAACATCGACCCGCAGGTATTTTAGGTCCTCTTCCGGGAGCGACCGGTAAAAGCTCATAAGCCGGTCAAGGTCTTCGACAGTAAGGTTTCTTATGGTTACCTTTGTGCCATCCTTTAAAGTTTCTGTTTTCTCCATGATGAATGTTTCCCTTACCTCATTTTGCCCCTAGAATAATATTTAATCATAAATGAGTCAACCGGATTCAATGTTTTATTCGGTATCGCATACAATTCTCCTTGTTTTTTGCGTGTATTAGCGGATAAAGGGGCGAAACAGAAACGTTTCGGCTATGCTGGCTTTCTGAATTCCAGGCAGTAGCCATGATACACGCCGTGCATTTTCCATATGCCGTCAACCCGTATCTCTTCCATCGTTTCTGGCACCAGATGAACGGGCACGGCCGTGTCCACTTTCTTGCCTTGGTCCGGGCGCAAGAAACCAGTGATACGATTGAAGAATTGCGCCAGTCGTTCCGTCTCGTCGGCAATGACGATTTTACTCCCCGGCCGCGCGACACGGATCATCTCATCAATGGCCTGCTTTTTGCCCGAGAAGAAATTGATCCCACCAATGTGCAAGACGCTGTCGAAGGATCCCGCTTTAAAAGGCAACGCCTCAGCCGTCCCCAGGAAGAGGTCTACTGACCAGCCTCGCTTGGTGACCAAGCTACTGCAGCGCGCCAGTTGGCAGGCAGAGATGTCCAGGCCATATACTTCACCCACACCCGGCGACTCAAATAAGTAGGGAAGATTCTCACCAGAACCTATCGAAACTTCCAAAATGCGCCCACTGTTCAATTCCAGCCGGTCCAAAATCTGTTTACGCGCCTTGCGTTCGCCGCCCATGGGCAAAAACGACAGCTTGGTGAAAAGAGCGTAGACGCGCGAAATCCTGTCATAGAAGCGAGCGAACCGCCGGTTAAGGCCCTCTAGTTCCTGCGGATCGACAAAACAGGCAACGCCGTTCTTGATGAGAAAGGTCCTCTCACATTGTGAGCAGAACAAGCCCCCCTCATCCACGATTCCCTCACCGCGTTCATCTCGCAGAGAAAGCGCAGCTTGACAAATAGGACAGCACAGCAATTCCAGTGTTGAGCGTTTCATCTCTAACCTAGCTATTTATAAGAATTTCCTTTTTCCATCCTGAAGCAGCTTAATTAATACGGCCGATTATTTCATCTAATTTTATTCTCGTAGTTGCTGTGCTGCCACATCCGGAATACTTTGCCGGTCTTATCCCTCTCAAACACAACTTCTTCCCCAAGAGTTTCATCATCTCTCACGCGGCGGAACGTGTCGCCCTCGATATGTTTCAGCAGGGTTAATCTTTTGCCCGGGTTTTCAGACGGAAGCCCGAACATAGCCAATTTGCCTTGCCAGGGGAGCACAGCCGTCTCTCCCCACCAGGGCTGTGAATCGTAAAGACCCGCGTAGGCTTCGAGGTCAACCGCTGCTTTTTCCTCCTCGCCCTTGTCTTTGGCCTTGTTCAAGATCTCTCTCATTCCTGTCGCGTATCTGCCCGGGGAAACACCCTGGGCATTTATCATGACGATGAAAGCCTGTTTTTTGTTGGGGTCGATAGTCATAGTGCTTCGGTATCCTGGACACGATCCTCCGTGTCCGACCATTGTTTTTCCATCCACTTCCCAGACTGAAAAGCCCAGTCCCCAGGTGGTCTTCCAATCGGGATCCACCCAATGCACACGGTGCATTTCACGGAGCGTAGAGGCTTTAATGATTTCTTCTCCTCCTTCTTCCAGGAGACGAAACTGCCAGGACGCAAACAGGGCCAGGTCTTCGACCGTCGAGGAAAACCCCGCAGCTGCGGCGATGCCTTTGGCTTGGAATAAGGGGAGCATGCCGCGGCTGCCGTCGCGCTTTTTGGCGGTGTAGCCTGTGGCTAATTTCCCTCTCCAGAGGGATTCCGGAAGCTTGGTGCGCGTATTGGCCAGCCGCAGAGGTTTCAGTATATTCTCTTCGATATACTTTTCGTAGGGCATTCCGGAGACTTCGGCAACGATCTCTCCCAGCAAACTTATCCCGAGGTTACTGTACTGAAAATAGGTGGAGGGGGAGTAGAGGGTTTTTTGGCTGCCGAGCTTGGCTTTGACCTGTTTTGGTGAGGGGAAGGGAAAATCGGGTCCGGTCCAGTAGGGATAGTCCGATTCACGGGGGATGCCGGAAGAATGGGTGAGGACGGATCTAATGGTTATGGGGCCTTCATCCGGGAACTGCTGCTGAAGATTAAACCAGGGGAGGTGATCAGCGACAAGGTCCTCGAGCCGGAGTTTTCCGGCATCGCGGAGCTTCATTATGGCCACAGAAGTGAACAGTTTGGAAATCGAACAGATGCTGTAGATCGTGCTCGGAGATGAAGAAACTTCTTTTTCGAGGTCGGCCATCCCATAGGCTTTGCTCCACAGTATTTCCTGATCCGTGACTATGGCGACCGATATGCCTGGCAGATTGTCATAATCGCGCTGGGCCTCAAGCCAGGTGTCGATCATCCGGATGGCTTCGGAAAAATCGGGCTTCTCTTTCTCTTCGGAGAATGCAGGAGAAATGCATATTAAAACTAAAACGAGAAGAAAAATTTGCGCAGAAATAAGTGTCTTTTTCAAGTTCGCCTCCTATTGATAAGTCATCATGAAATACTTTAGGCAATAATCTCAATATATCCTACTTAAAATTATAGTTTGTTTCAATGTCGCAAAATGTTAGTATTCAACGACGTTTTTAGGAAAGAATGCCCTTAAATAATTAATTTAGCGGCATATTATGACTAAATATAAACATAATTATCTGGGAAGTAAGAGGTCACTTTTGCTATGAAACCCGGATAATCCATAAACTCCGGCACTCAAGCGAAGCGCTGCTTTTTGCGCCCGGAGTCAGGCTCTCATTTCCATATCAAAGAGATTATAATAAGGCCTCCAACCAAAATCTTATTTTTCTACCCCTAATTCACGCAGTTTGTCCTGCGAGTTTTGCAGGACTCTTTTAGCATATGCGGTATCACGTGGATTCATCTCGGGCTGGATTGATGAATCCGTTTTTTTCGAACGCCAATATAACGTGGAACGCGAGCACAGTATTTAAAAATACAGTTGTAACTTTCACAATTTTTTATTAATTTAATCATAATTTTATACTATTATGGGACACGAATGACATCAATTGAGCGGTTATTCGCGCTATTGGAATGAATATCCTTTATTACTGGAGGTAAACGATGAAAAAAATGATCCCGATTTCAATAATGGTTTCGCTCCTGTTTATTTCTATTCAGATTCCTTGCGCAGAGCAAGGATTTGACAAATCCGAGTATGCAGCCCGACGGGCTAAACTCATGGAAAAGATACCTGATGGTGTGGCGGTCATTTTAGGTGCAACAACTCCAGCATCGGATATTCAATTCTATCAAAACAATGATTTTTACTATTTCTGCGGTGTGGAAATTCCAAATGCTGTCTTGATCATGGACGGAATCAGGAAACAGAGCACTCTTTTCTTCACGATCAACGAGAGGGAGGCTCGAGGAGAGGGCATCTCTGTTGAACTCGTTCGCACACCTGAGGAGGTGACCGGGATCAACAGGGTTTTACCCATCGAACGCTTGTCCTCCACACTTTCAAGGCTGAGTCTGCAGACTGATGTCTTTTATACGATGTTCAGACCAGAAGAACTGAGCCGGGAAAACACCAATGAAAAATTCAAAGCTTTGCAGAATACAATGACGATGAATATGTGGGATGGAAGGCTGACACGTGAACTTCAATTNGTGAAGCAACTGAAAGAGAAATTTCCTCATATTACGGTCAAAGACTGTTCCCCTCTGATTTGGGACCTTAGAAAAATCAAGTCCCCCGCAGAAATTGAACACCTGCGCATAGCGGCTCAAATTGGAGTCAAAGCACATATCGCATTGATGAAAGCCACACGTCCTGGAGCCTCAGAGAAAGAACTCGCCGCCCTGTTTGAATATGTCTGCAAGAAGGAAAAAGCCCAGGATCTGGCTTTCTATGTCATTTTGATGTCCGGGCCCAATCATGCTTTTGGCCATTATCACAAGCATGACCGGATTCTCGAAAACGGTGATTTCATCATCCTGGATGCAGGTCCTGACTACAGCTATTACCATGCGGATATTTCTTCCACCTTCCCAGCCAACGGAAAGTTCTCGCCAAAGCAAAAAAAAATATATGAAATGTCCTACGGGATCCGGAAAACCTGCCTGGACAATTACAGGCCTGGTATCAAGTTCAGGGATGTGGGGGAGAAAGTGAAGCAATTCTTGGTAGAAAACGGGTATGACGAAGAAGATCCAAAATTCAAAGGATTGATTCGGTATGGTGGGTACAACCATTCTATCGGTATGGCCACCCATGATCCCATGGGAACCTTTGCCGGCCCGGATGAAGTCTTGCGTCCAGGATTTGTCTTTGCCTGTGACATCAACCTGCCTTATCCTGACCAAGAAATGGGAATCCGTCTTGAGGACACAATAGTGATCACGGAAAACGGGTATGAGAATCTCTCGCATGGGATCCCAAGGTCTCTGGCTGAGGTCGAGGCTTTGATGAAAAAGAAATAATAGCTTTCGAGGAGTTTCATCATGAAAAGATTTGTCGCGATTCTATCCTTCCTGCTTTCTCTGTTTCTTGTTTTACATGCACAAAAAGTTAATGTCTACGAGCGGCCTCTCCAGTATGAAAGGAGCCGGGATTACGATGCCAAACATTACCGCATTGCTCTGACTTTTGACCTGGATAAAAAATATTTTGAGGGAGAAAACAAAATCACTCTGACTCCCTTAAGAGATGATTTCAAGGAATGTCTGCTGGACGCAGAGGAGCTTGTTGTTGCCGCTGTTACGAACTCTGAGAATATGCCCCTTCAATTCACACAAACGGATAAGCTCATCACAGTCCATCTCTCGAAAGCTTATGAATACGGCGAGACAGTGACATTCACCGTCAAATACCACGCGACAAACCCAAAGGTCGGCCTGTTCTTTGATGAGGAAAGCCCTGCCAATCCCGTTATGGTATCGACAGTATCCTGGCCGGACAGGGCTCATCACTGGTTTCCCTGTTATGATTTTCCTCATGACAAGGTGACCGATGAGATGATAATCACCGTCAAGAATAAATACAAGGTGCTCTCCAACGGCAAGCTGGTCAGTGTCAAAGAAGACAAAAAAAATGGCACGAAAACTTATCATTGGTCACAGGAGCTTCCCCATTCCACCTATCTCTTCATGCTGGCTATCGGCCCGTTTGCTGTCATAGAGGATTCTCTCGGCTCGCTTCCAGTCACCTACTGGGTCTATGAGAAGGACGTGGAAGATGCGAAATGGATCTTCAAGAAAACGCCTCATATTATTGATTATTTCAACAGCCTGTTTGGCTACCAATACCCCTGGGCGCAATACGCACAGGTCACTTCTCCCCGGATGGGAGGCGGCGCAGAGAACACAACAGCCACAGTTCTCGGTCAAGGAGTTATTCATGATAGGCGGGCAGAACAGGATTTTTCATGGGAAAGAATCATTGCTCATGAGGCAGCACACCAATGGTGGGGAGATCTCATCACCTTAAGGACCTGGTCCCAAACCTGGCTGAACGAAAGCTTCGGCACCTACTCCGACTATCTCTACACGCGGCACGATAAAGGAGAAGATGAAGGCGCCTATGACCTGCTGCGAAAAAAGAACCAGTATTTGCAGGAAGCGCATCAGAGATACATCCGTCCGATTGTTTTCGACAGGTATAACCGTCCTCAAGATAATTTTGACAGTCACACCTATCCTAAAGGTGCTGCTGTTCTTCATATGCTCCGGTTTGTCATAGGAGACAAACCATTTTTCAGGACTCTCAAGCACTTCTTGCACAAACACGAGTTTCAGGCGGTCGACACTCACGACTTCATGACTGCTATTAAAGATGTAACCGGACAGAACCTGGACTGGTTTTTCGAACAGTTTATTTTTAAGCCCGGCCATCCGTTTTTTAAAATCAGCTACACCTGGGATGAACAGAGTCAAAAGATCAAATTGAAAGTCGTTCAAACTCAGGACACATCCCAAGGGATACCGATTTATACGATTCCTGTTATCATCGGAATCACCACTCCAGAAAAAAGAATATCCGAAAAAGTGTGGATAAAACACAAAGAGCAAGCTTTTGAATTCTCGGTTGATGAAAAGCCTCTTTTGGTCAGGTTTGACGAAGGAAATTATCTTTTGAAGGAATGGACGTTTGAAAAAAATCTGGAAGAGCTTCTGTACCAGCTTAAAAACGATGACGTCATAGGGAGGAGTTGGGCAGCATCAGAGCTCGCAGAATTTCAAGACGATCCCATGGCAATGAGAGGCCTCAAGGATAGAGCCCAAAATGATGAATTCTGGGCTGTACGGCAAAGCGCAATCGAAACTCTAGGAACACTCAAAAAAAGGGAACATCTCGGCTTGTTCAAGGAGAAATGCGCAGATAAAAATTCAAAAGTCAGAGTGGCTGCCTTAGGAGTCCTCGGAAATTATGAAGAACCGGAACTGGTCTCTCTGTTCAAGAAACAGTTTAAAGAAGATGACAGTTATCTTGCTCAAGCTGAAGCATTAAAATCCATCGGAAAATGCGGTGACCGCTCGCACCTGTCTTTTCTCAAAGAGGCCGCAAAAATGGAATCTCCAAGAAATGTCATAAAAAGAGCCGCCGATTGGGCGATCAAAGAAATCAATAAAACATAATCCCTAGTAAGAAGTATTCAAGACAAAGACGGCTGCTTCCGACAGCGAGGGCCCTTCCTGGACGGGAGTCTAGTTTTATGTTAACTTCTTTTTTATCTGTTCGATGATTCTTCTGATATTCTCCTGTTTGGGGTCTATCTCCAATGATTTCTGCCAGGCTCGTAAAGCCTGTTCATTATCCCCAAGCTTATTATAACACTCTCCAAGGGAATTTAAGATCTCCACAACATCACCTCTATGTGAAAGAGCCTTCTGATAAGAAATGATCGCATCTTTATACTCATTCAGTTCCTGAGATGCCTTACCGAGATAAGTGTAAAGTCTAAAACTCTCCTTTCCCGCTTTCTCAAGAGGAATGAGGATTTCTCTCACTTTCTGGAATTCTTTTAAGATTAAGAGGACCCTCGCGTAGCTTAGGCCGTAATCCAGTGAATCCGGCTTTCTCTCGAAGGCTTTCGCTAATTCTTGGTGAGCCATCTGGACATTCCCTTTATTTAAAAATTGACTCCCCAATACATAGGAGTAGTAAGGATTATCAGGCGATGGGTTGGTCTGAGCGACCATCCAGGTTCCGGGAAAGGGTTTTGTTGTGATAGAGAAAGTATCTCTTTCTGAAAGAAGCGTCCTCTCATCATAGTCGAGAAGAGAAACAACGAGAGTGTATGTTCCAGGAGGGAATTTATCCAGAGAGATTTCTTCGAGAAAATCGCCGCCGTTTGCGTACTCATTGATTTTCCTCCGTATTGTTTGGACTAGCTGAGCGCCCGAATAAAATGCTATTTCCAGTTTCCCCTCATCTTTCAATTGCCGGGTTAGGCTATAGATTTGAAAGAACAGGAACAGGTCGTCTTTTTGAAGGAATGAGTTGTTAACGGATGGATAGATCTGAAGATTTCCCACCTGGAAGGCTCTGCTTGATTGGCTGTACGGGGAATCTCTGTTGATTTTCCTGGCTAGGATGAGAGGGCTCATCTGCAGGATTTTTCCCTCGGGAATGGAAATATTTTTCTCGAAAGATGTGAATTCCTTAGTGACCATATTTTGCATCAAAACGTTTAAGGTGTAATTCCCAGGAATTACGGGGAAGGAATCGCAGAAATGAAAAGAACTCTTCTCCAATATCTTTAGTTCATCCTTTCTGAGATCAAGCGGAACATTTCTCTCTCCTTGGAAGATGGTTCTCCCCTCCAAATCTGTCAGGCGGGTGGACGCCTTGATATTCGTAAAATATTTATCCTCATAGAGTTCGATAGAGAAAGTTTCAGGAACAATGGTGTAATTTAAGAAGAAAAGGCCTGAGGGATCCTGAATAATGCTCACCCTCGAATGATTTCCTATGTAATGAACGGAATAACTGACTTCAACGACCGCTTTATGCTCTAAAAACTCGTAGGCGTAATCATCATCAACTTTTTTATGGGGATAGGTCTCAACTTCTCTTATCAAAATCGCAGAAGGGAGAATCTGTTCCGGGCCGCTCCTTCCTGGAAAGTTTGACAATGCAGCCTCAGCCAGGTCGAGCCCAATGTTGAAATGCAATATCATGTATGCATCCACGTCTCTTTTCTCCATAACTGGGCTCAATTTGTTTAACATTTCTTCTTCCGCCGGGGTTGTTCTTCGGGGATTATAAAACTCATTTTTTCTCTCTGTGAAAGCGACAAGACTTTTTGGCCCATCTGCAGCGGGGCTGTACAGTTTAAACTCTCCTGTTCCATATCTCTGGAAGAAAAGGAGACGATAGCTTGGTGCCTGCCCCAGTTTGGGATTTCCGCGATAATACCAGATCTCTATGGGATGTGCGTCTGATGTCGAGTATTTCTCCACGTGGGAAGGCCTGCCCAGCATGATGTAGAATCTCCCCCTATCCGTTCTCCATCCTTTAATAGGGGTTCCTCTTCCGAATACTCTATTCGCATACTCAATCCTCCGGTAGTGCTCATCTTTAAATTCATTACGGGTTGTTCCCGGAGTCGGATCTCTTTGTCGCCAGAACTCCTCTATGAAGAGATCCCTTTCCCTGTCGTTTTCCAGCTTGAGAAAGACCTCTTTTTCCTTTGGGGCGATGATGTAGGCGACCTCTTCCCTCCATATCTCGTATTTTTTGGGTAGCTCGGGATTTTCCATGGCATAAAGGATAACGGAAAGGATAGGAATAATCATTGAAAAGAGGCATATAGAGATCTTTTGTTTCATTTTGCCAGCTCCATAAATCTTTAGGTCTTCCTCTTTCCTCTCTTCTTTTAAAAACGAATCTTTTTAGAAAAGAAGAGGGTAAGACAACTTCAAAATTTAATAATCAATCCAGCGCGAAGGGTAAAACCACTGAAATCAAAAAAGGCCTTTCTTGTCGTCTTTAACCCGGATGGTTCTTCTTCAAGGATGGCTAAATAAGGGTGGTTTCCATCATCCAGATAATAAAGCGTTCCATTTTCTTCCGAATAAACATAACCAAGGCCGGTAGCCTCTCTTTTTGTTTCCTTCCCTTTGAAGTTTGAAATCTTGGCATATCTTCCTTGGCCTTCGATGACAAAGGCAGCTCTCTGGTTCAATTTGATATCGAGGCCAATCCCGGCATGAAGACCGAAACCCTTGGCATTTGCATACTGGTTAATATTATCCATGCTATCCCAGGTTGTTGCCAAGCCATAAGAATATTTAGCCAGATAAAGAGATGTTCCGCCGTTAAAGGAGATCGAAAATGAACGATGGATGGGAAGGAAGAAAAATAATCCGAGCCTGATAGGAACAGCATTGACCTTGGGGATAATTCCAATCTGATGTTCCAGGAGTATCTCCTTGCCCATCACGATGAGAAGGTTTGTCTCAGTCGCACGAATGAGGCCTGATCCGAGTCCAATCCCAAACTGGGGTTTGACATAAAAAATGACATCTACTGACATGTCCATTGCTGTATGAAAGGATTCTGTCCTCTTATCCAACGTGTAGCCTGCGGAGGAGAGAAAATCAGCCGTTGTATCGAACAACCCTCTGGTCCCTTTATCTATGTCCCCACCAAAAAAATATCCGAAACCTCCGCTAATTTTTAAACCAAATCGTCTTCCCTTGAAAAACTCCGGTTCTTCTTTCCAAAACTCCGGTTCTTTTTTTATCTTTTCTTTTATGATATCCACAGCGCTAGAGTGAAGGTAGCCTATAACCACGAATCCTTTTTCATCGGGTCCTATGATCACTCGGAACCATTCTCCTGCTTTTTCATGCGACTTGAGAACCGTTCCCTTCAAGGCAGTGGTGACGACCGGACTCTTTATATCAGCTTCCAGCCGAATCTCAGCCTTATCTACTGCGACTTTGAGCTCCCATTCCGAGGAGTCAGGATTCACGGCATGGATGTTAATCGGCAAAAAACATGCTGCCAATAAAATGTGAAGCAGGCTACTTCTTCTCATCTATGCTTCCCCTTCAACTTCCTCGTCATAATATTCGTTTCATACAATACAGTATACCAAAGATCAAGCAGGTTTTATGCCAAGAATAAAAAGAATTTATCTCTTTTTTGACATTAATTTTTCTATCTCATCAATTTCTTTGGGTACATCCTTGCTCAATACTTCGCATCCATTTTTAGTTATCAGAACAGTGTCCTCAATCCTGATGCCGATGTTTTTCTCTGGATAATAAAATCCAGGCTCTATGGCAAAAACCATTCCTTCTTTTAGGGGAACTCCATGAGGTCCAACATCATGAACAGCCATTCCCACATAATGGCCTATGCCTCCTTTTTGCTCCTTTGGGTTTAATCCTTTCTTTTTCATAACTTCAGCCACGTGCTTTTGAACATCCTCGGTTGTGACTCCCGGACGGTAAGCTTCGATGCAGGCTTTTTGGATTTCCAGAGCAATCGTATAAACTTCTCTCTGTTCTGGAGTGAACTTGCCTGAAGCAGGCCATGTTCGGGTGATATCCATACAGAGATAATCAAGGTCAGCCCCGAAATCCATAAGTATTAAATCACCGTCTTCAGTCTTTCTTGAGTTCTTATTGTAGTGCAGAATGCATGTATTCGGACCAGAACCAACGATAGGAGAATAAGCAGCCCCTTTTGCGCCGTTCTTTAAAATAACATGGATCGCAGCTGCTTCCAGTTCATACTCATAAACACCGGGCTTTGTTGCCAGCATCGCTTGTTTTACTGCTTCTGCGGATATTTTTCCGTTTCGCCTCAATATTTCAATCTCTTCTGGGCTTTTAATCAATCTCATGGAATCAATAAAAGGAGTAATATCCTTGAACTCGAAAGCCGGGTAGCGTTCTTTGAGCTTTTTAATCCGGTAATTATCGAGCAAAATCTGGTCGTTGTAGTGAGTCTTATTCTTTCTTGCGTCATGTATGAGATATTCCCACCGGGCGCTATCCACAGCATCCCGCGGGGATAATCTTAGGTGAAAGGTGAGTCCAAACCTTCCTGCATTTCTGGCGATAGACTCATCGAAAAAACCCAAGGGGAAAATACTTGTAATCCCGGTTTTTTCTTTTGCCTTTTCGTCTTTAAACAGATTTGGCCCGTCCATCATATCTTCCCTGGAGCTCTGTTCAGGCAAAAAGAGAAATGATTGCTTTGTCTTGGGAACCATTATCAGGATTGCGTTTTTGTCTTCTATTCCTGTGAAATAGTAGAAGTCATTATCCTGACGGAAATGAGCAGCTGGCTGTGGCCTTGATTCCCCGAAAAGAATTATCATTCCGTCTTTAAC
>JGI24422J19971_10001204_pt1 | contig 15598 bp, 17 predicted proteins | sample DeeMarSWOR152_54_FD_19971 | JGI IMG/M metagenome (IMG submission 19971) | reverse complement strand
CTATAGGAGTCAGAGCAAAGTCTATATCCGGTGTATTCTGCCCTTCCTCAACAATAACCGATTCCGGATAGACCTCATCTTCATATCCGGCCTTGTGAACTGCCACTATATACTGACCGGCTACAAGATTCCGTATGAGATATAATCCGGCAGTGTCTGTCCATGCATCCCCCGCAATATGAGTGCTATCATAAGCCAAAACGTGAGCCATGGGAAGCGGGAGACCTGTCTCCTCGTCTGTTACTCTTCCAGAAATTGAACCCATCTCTCCTATAGGAGTTAGAGCAAAGTCAATATCCGGTGTGTTCTGCCCTTCCTCAACAGTAACCGATTCCGGATAGACCTCATCTTCATATCCGGGCTTATGAACTCCCACCACATAGTGACCAGGCACAAGGTTTTCTATGAGATATAATCCGGCAGTATCTGTCCATGCGTCCCCTCCACCATGAGCCCAGACGTGAGCCATGGGAAGTGGGAGACCTGTCTCTTCATCTGTTACCTGCCCGGAAATTGAACCCATCTCTCCTACAGGAGTTAGAGCAAAGTCTATATTGGGCGTATTCTGCCCCTCAATCACAATCACAGACTCTGGATAGGTCTCTTGGTAATATCCTGTTGCATATGCATTAACCTCATAAGCCCCAGCGGGAATGGAATCACATATATAGTGGCCGGTGGAATCCGTATACCAGACGCACCATATTCCGCTTACAGTAATTGCCGCACCTGCGATCGGGTGACCGGTTACCTCATCCGTGACTCTCCCGGAAATCGATCCGAATTCCCCACTCACAGGGGTCAGGGCAAAATCGATATTAGGTGCATTCTGACCTCCAACCACAATTACAGATTCAGGATAAGCTTCCCCCTCATATCCTTGGGCGGAAGCGGAGACCAAAAACGCTCCAGCATGGAGACTATCGATCATATAGAGTCCGGCAGAGTCAGTTATGTTGAATCCATATCCCCCTGGGTGGGAGGTATCTCCCCTTGCCCACACATGAGCTCCCATAATGGGAAAGCCGGTCTCCTCATCAGTAACCCTTCCGGAAATCGAACCGAACTGAGCCAACGCCAGCCCCGGAAAAACGACAAAGAAAGTCAAACTCAGAAGCACAATAAGAAGTTTCCCTTTCATCTTAAAGTCACCTCCTTATTCTTGTTTTAAGTTTTTCGCCTTTTATAGTTTTTTGTTAAAAAAACTGAATTTTTCGAGAAGCATTCCAACTTTGAAAGGTTCGTCTTTCAGTGAAGCCCCTTCTTTTATTAAACCCCGGATTGTCGATTTCTCCTTCCTCAACAATCCATAATAATATATAATAACCACCAAGCTTTTTGTCAAGAAAAAAATGACGATTTTCTGATTCATATTTTTACACCGATTAGCTTGCGAAAAGTACGGCACACGTATTCTTTCCCGGATTCTCTTGTCTTAACCTCCAGGGCTATCTTTAAAAATTGGAAAGACTCCGGCAAAGTTTCTCTTGACAAATGGGAATTTTGTTCTATTATTTGATTTCGTAGTGGCGTTTGGTTAGAGTTTTTTAGATGGTAGGTGTGTTTTTTTAGCTGATGTTGAATTTGATCGTCGGTTTGGGCAATCCTGGTGAAAGATACAAAAACACTCGCCATAATTTAGGCTATAGGGTGGTCGATTCCTTAGCCGAAAGAAATAAAAAGGACTTCAAACCTGGAAAAGGAGAATTCCTTTTTTGTGAAATTCAGATCAAAGACCAAAAGATTTATTTGATAAAACCGCTCACCTTCATGAACTTAGGTGGAGTGGCGGCGGTGGAGGCAATGGATAATCTCGATCTGGGAATTAAAAATCTCCTTGTTGTCTGTGATGATGTGGATTTGCCCTTGGGAAAAATAAGGATTAGAGAGAAAGGAACGGACGGTGGACATAAAGGCTTAAGATCTATCATCTATCATCTGAATTCGATTGAATTCGCCCGGTTGAGGATGGGAATTGGAGACACTCCAGAAAGAATCGATTTAGAGGAATTTGTGCTCCAGGATTTCAAAGAAGAGGAGAAAGAAAAAGTAGATGAGATGGTAGAAAAGGCAGCTTCAGCTCTGGAGAATACATGGGTTAATGGAATCGAGGATAGCATGAACCGATTCAATCTTTAAACGGGATCAGGCATCAATTGAGAATTCAGTTCACGGAATCAAAAAGTGTATTGTTAAGATAGAACTTGACGAAATTGAAGGGAGGTGAAAAGTTGACAAGATATGAAACCGTGTTCGTCTTTGATCCCTCTTTAGATGATAAAACCATCCAAAAAGAGATAAAAAAGGTTGAGGATCTTATTACCGATCATAAGGGACAGGTGTTGAAAACCGATAAATGGGGTAAAAAGAGATTTGCCTATCCCATAAGCAAGAAAAATGAAGGTTATTATACTTTGATTCTCTTCGAGGGGGATGGCAAAATCCCGAAAGAACTGGAGAGAGTTTATAAATTAAACGAATTCTGTCTTAGATATTTAACTGTGGTGGCGCAAGAAGAAGTGGAACCTATCGTCTCTAAGGAAAAAGAAGAGCAAGTCAAAAAAGACGAGTTAGGCGTTTCATAAATAGAAGGTAGAGTGAAAGATGGAATGCAGCTACAGGAGGTTTAAGAGTAATGGCGGATACCAAACTGCCCAGTCTTAACAAGGTCATTATTGTAGGTAATCTGGTTAGGGATCCGGAACTGCGCTATACCTCTGGTGGGGTTCCGGTGGTTAATTTCAAAATCGCCTCCAATAAGAAATATAAAGATAATTTGGGGATATACAAGGAGGATGTATGTTACGTGGGAGTGGTAGCCTGGCAGGACTTGGCACAAAGCTGTGGTGAATACTTGAGAAAGGGGTCAGCTGTGCTGGTGGAGGGAGAATTACGCAGCCGGATAAAAGCGAGAGAGGATGGCAGTAAACGTAATTACGTGGAGATAAAGGCATTCCATGTTCAATTCCTGGACAAAAGAACAGAACCTGTGCCTTTGAGTGAACAAAATCTTCTGAATTTAACCAGTAAAACCGATCACGAAAATCTTGCCGATTTAAAAGATTCTCTTGGTGAACTTTGAAAATCTTAGGAGTTTATGAATGATGCCTGATTTTGAAAGAAGAAGAAGAAAGACCTGTCGTTTTTGCGAGGACAAAACTTTGGCCATCGATTATAAAGACGAGAAACTTCTCAGAAAGTTTATCTCTGATCGAGGAAAGATCGTACCCAGACGTATCTCAGGCAACTGTGCAAAACATCAAAGGAGATTGACCATTGCGTTAAAGAGGGGAAGACACTTGGCGCTTTTGCCTTACACTAGTGAGACTTACAGATAGCCTGGATGAAAAGGCTTCGAAGATGGTTTAACCATTAATGAAGTTGGTTTCGATGTCGGGGTACAGAAGTTGAAACTCTATCAGGCTATTCTTTACAATATATAATTTCCTTTGACATCGACTCTCGGGACGAAGTGGAAAAAGTGAGATTGGATACGAATTTCACTAACCAGTCACGGTAGAAGAAAGGATTTTGACAGGAGAGAAGAATGAAGGTGATTTTAAAAGATGATGTGGAGAAGTTGGGTAAGTGTGGAGAGGTGGTGGAGGTGAAGGATGGATATGGAAGAAACTTTCTCATAGCAAAAAACTTGGCCATTCCAGCCACCAAGGGAAATCTGAAGGCTATCGAGGAGGTAACCAAACAAAAGCAAATCAGGGATCTTAAGAAAAAAAGGCATGAGGAGAGACTGAAAATTCAAATGGAGAAAATATCCTGCACTGCAGAGGTGAGGGTGGGAGAAGAGGACAGAGTCTTCGGGTCAGTGACCGCTCAAGATATCTCGGAGCTTTTAAAAGAGAAGGGTTTTGAGATAGATAGGCACAAAATCTTACTGGAGACTCCTATCAAAGCATTAGGAGTTTATACGGTTCCTGTCAAGATCTCGGGCGACGTGGTTGCTAACCTAAAAGTTTGGGTAGTCAAAAAACAATAGTCTTTAAAATAACTTTATGATGGTGAAAACATGGGCATGATTAAAGCAAAAGTTAACGGGTTGGCTTTGGATATGACCACCAACTCACCGGTGGTGATCTTATCATCCTCAGATTCCGACCGGATGCTTCCTATTTGGATCGGACATTATGAGGCTTTGGCCATAGCCATGGAGCTTTCCGGGCTTTCCTCCAAAAGACCTTTGACCCACGACCTTTTGAGATCGGTGATTCAAGCCATGGGTGGAACGGTTCAGAAGGTGGAGGTGACAGAACTGGTCAATCAGACCTTCTACGCCAAAATCTACATAGAGCTGAATGGATCAGTGGTGCAAGTTGATGCTCGTCCCTCCGACTCCATAGCCTTAGCTCTTAAAACAAAGGTTCCTCTCTTTGTGGCTGATGGATTATTCCAGATTAAAAGAGGTGATAAAACCACTCCAGATCTGAGCGATCCAGAAGCTTTGAAGGAGAGGCTGAAAAGGATAAATCCGGAGGATTTCGGCAAATATTCCCTGTAAGCTGGCTGCAGCCATCCTGCCAAAGGCGAGAGTTGGGACTTTCTGGTAATATTTGGGTGATAAGGTATATCCCAAGGATGGAGCCAGAGGAACACTCCCCTTCCCTTCCTTGAAGATTAGAGGATATGGTAAGAAAAAAGAGTTTTTTGTGTCTATCTGTAATATTCGTACTGTGGTCCGGGATTTTCAATTGGGCCAAGGCTGAGAACAAATGGGAGGTAGAGGAAAAGTTAAAGCAGCTACACCAAAGTTATTCGGAGAAAAATTATTCTCGATCCAAAGAGATTTTAACATATCTGACAGAATCCTTCCCCGATGATCCTCACTTCTCTTATTTTGAGTTCATGATCGCCAAATGTGATTATCATTTGGAAAATCACCAATCCGCTCACTACGGATTTGAGGATTTTATAAATAAGTTTCCCCGAAGCAGATTCATCCCGGCCTGTTATTTCATGCTGGGTAATGTAAATTACCTTTGGGGCAAAAGAGTTGAATCCGCACAAAATTTTGTTTTGGCTTATCAGAAAGCCAAAGACGACGAGTTGAAAAAGTTAGCAGCAAAATCGATTGAACCTCTGCTAAAGAAAAAACTTTCGGAGATGGAATTGGAGCAATTGGCCCAGCAGAATAAGGATGAAAAACTTGCCCCCAAAATTTTTTTTTGGCTGGGCAAGAGAAGATTTGAGTCTGAAAACTACCCTGAGGCCAAGGAGGCTTTAAGCTATTATCAAAATAATTTCCCTGATGGGGCTGATATAAAAGAGGTCTCTCTCCTTTTAAAAGAGCTATCCTCCCCGACATCACAGATTCTCAAAGTGGGGGTGCTTACCCCTCTTACCGGTGACTATTCTGATTATGGGGAGAGTATGCTTAAGGGGATAAACTTGGCTCTTCTGTATTCTCTTATGGAAAGCAAGGTTGAGCTTGTGGTGAAGGATACAAAGGGCGACCCAGCAAAGGCGGCCATCTTATCAAGGGAGCTGATCGAGGAGGAGCATGTGATATCTATCATTGGTCCTTTAAAAAGTGAATCCACGCTGCGAGCCGGTGTGCAGGCCAGTGAGGCACGGATTCCACTGATCTCTCCAACCGCCACGCATGAAGGAATAGGGAGCGTGAGCGAATTTATATTTCAACTCTCACCCTCCAAGCCAACCGAAGGAAAAAACTTAGCCAAATTTGTGATCAAAGAGAAAAAGCTCCGAGATTTTGTCATGTTCGTTTCGGAGGATCAAGTTGTCCAGGAATTGGCGCTAAGTTTCCAAGAGGAAGCTCAAAAATTAGGGGCTAAGATAATAGATCTTGAATATTTCTCTAAAACGACTGTGGATTTCATACCTGCTTTGACCAGGGTAAAAGGAAACCTGTTAGAAATACCTCCTTCCGATTCTCTAAGCGAAGAAGAATCCTTCATAAAGGAAATCCCGGCAAAGCTGGATGGATTTTTCATCGTCGCAGAAAAAGACCAGATGCTTAAAGTCCTTCCTCAGATTTCATTCCTGAAGATCAACACCACAATCATCGGCACAGAGGTATGCGGCAATAGAGAAGTTCTGAAGCTTGCCGGAAATCTGAACCAAGAATTAATCTTTACCTCGGACATTTACCATATGGAAGATGATCAAACCTGGAGAAGTTTTTTGGCTCTTTATCATGATAAACATAATGAGGAGCCAGATAGAGTTGCGGCATTGGGTTTTGATGCCATGAATCTTTTGATTTCGATCTTCGAGAAGCGGGTTTTCAGCCCTGAAAAGATAAAAGACCACTTGGTCCAGATCAAGGATTTTAAGGGTGCTTCAGGAGGGATTGGGTTAGATCAGCACGGCGAGAATAAAACCATTGCCATCTATATCTATCGAGCTGGAAAAGTGGAAAGATTAAGATGAATTCTAAAAAGACGTTCAAAAGAAAAAAATGTTGATAAATTTTACAATTGGATTATAATTATATTCGAGCAAAGTCTAAAATAAAGGGAAGAAATTGGGTGAGGAAAAGGAAAAAAGAATCGCACTAAAGATCGTGATGGGGGATAAGGAGCGGGAGGTGACCTATGAAGAGCTGTGTCTGTCAAATAACTTAGCCCAAGAGGCTCTGGTGAGACTTTTGGTGAACAAAAAGATATTCAAGTCCGAGGAGCTTTTAAAGGAGATGGAACGGGTTAAAAAGGAAAGATATAGGTCACCCGGAGATTTAACCACTCCCAGTAAATGACTATGTATCCCCAACTTCGGCAGGTGATTCTTATCCGTTGAAGGTATGAGACCTTGAGTGCGCAAAGTTAAACTATCCTGAGTTAGGCATGTCTGATGGAATTGTTTTGAAGTGGTCAACCCACGCAGTAAAAAGGAGCACTAAAATTTCTATTTTAGTCATCTTGTTCTTATTCATGATCTGGCTTCTGGTATATTTGACCACCTTCAGTCTTATGCTTACTATACTTTCGGTGGTGATCATGTTGGGTTCTCTCTCACCTTTCTTTTTGCCCACGTATTATGAATTAGATAATGAGAAAATCAAGGTGAAATTTTTCTTCAACACCAAGGAGAAAGAGTGGAACATGTTCAAATCGTTTTATGTGGACAAAAACGGAGTTTTGCTTTCTCCTTTTGAAAAACCGTCCAGGTTGGAGAATTTCAGGGGGCTTTATGTAAGATTCAACCAAAACAAAGAGGAAGTAGTAGATTTCGTGAGATCGAAAATTGCGATATGACGGAAACCCCGTCTGAGAGGTGATTTTAGATGACCTTCAGAGACATGTTCTCCTGGAGCGGAAGAGGCAAAGAAAAGGAGGAGCTTACACCCCACCAAGAGGAGATTTTGACCCAAATTGCGAAAAAGGTAATTGATTGGAGAATGTCGGTCCCAGCCATCCTCTTTTTGGAATCGGTCAAACCATTGAATTATGTTGGAAGCCAAATGATGGCTTTCTTTGAGCCTTTTGTCCAAGCCGTCTTTTCTTGGAAAGATTATGATGAGTTTAGAAGAATGATGGAGGAGAGGGGAACTGTTGAAAAGCTTCTGCAGAAGATAGAGCAACTTGATTCCGAGGCACAAGATAAAGAAAAAAAATTAAAACAGGAGCCAAAATTAAAAACGAAAAAAGAGTGGAGGGAAAAAAGCTTTAAGGAGAAGATAAGATATATCCTTATAGGAAGATGATTTTGTAGTTGCTCGATTTATGGTTCGACAAACTCACCATCCTGAGTCTGTCGAAGGATCGAGCTTCAAAAACCGCCCAATAAATTGGGCAACTACATCTGTTTAATGGAATTTATTTTAAAGTTACTTTAGAAAAATTGAGTGTCGAGCAGACTACGCCGTGCTCGAGTTACAAATCAAACACAGGAGGGAAAGATGAGAAGAATCTTTTTAGCCATAGGTCTCCTAACTGTAATAGCCGCATTGATTATAGGTTGCAAGGAAAAAAAGGAGGAAGCTCAGATACCAAAGGAAGAGTTGGTTGAAGAAAAGGCTTTGATTGGAAAAAAGATTGTGATGATCATTGCCCCGCAGAATTTTCGGGATGAAGAACTTTTAGAGCCAAAGAGAATTCTAACCGAGAAGGGTGCAGAGGTAAAGGTGGCGAGCGCATCTTTGGAAACCGCCAAGGGGATGTTAGGCGCTGAGGTCAAGCCTGATATATTGGTGAGCGAGATCAAGCCGGAAGATTGGGATGCTATCATATTGATAGGTGGAACTGGCGCATCTCACTATTGGAATGACTTCTCGGTTCACTCCATGATAAATCAGGCGGTAAAGCATAACAAAATAGTGGGTGCTATCTGCATCGCTCCGGTGACCTTGGCTAATGCCGGAATTCTATCGGGCAAAAAGGCGACCGTGTATAGCTCGGAAACACAAAAGTTGGCGGACAAAGGAGCAGAATGTACCGGCAAAGAAGTGGAAAGAGATGGAAACATCATCACCGCCAGCGGTCCCCCAGCAGCTAGACGGTTTGGAGAGGCGATAGCCCAGGCTTTGATGGAGTAAAAAGTTGTAGAAAATATGTCGGGCTTGCTTACAGGTTGTGTCAGGAGCTACTCCTGACACAAATAGAAAAAAGATGTGTCAATTCTAACCTGATACGAAAGGAAGGCTATGTTTCTTTCCAGAGGAAGCCAAGGAAGTAAGGTTTTGGCTCTGCAAGAGAAATTGAGCCAATTAGGGTATGATGTAGGACCTGTAGATGGCGTTTTCGGTCCGCGCACTGAAGCTGCTGTGCTAAAGTTTCAGCAAAACAGATTGCTGGATGTGGATGGGGTGGTGGGCAATCAAACCTGGCAAGCTTTATTTGATGCACCGATTCCAGATATGATTCCTGTGCTACATGATCCGCCCCCTGAGCGTCTCTGCTTTGACGTATTCGGCGATTTTCGGTTAGCCGGCTGGAATGAGCAGAATTTAGCTCGATGCGATTTATCCGCTTGGAAGGAAGCTTTGAGAGATGTTTACTTTGGTTGGTTATCTCCTGATAACAGAGCTTTTGTCCATGAGGGTTGGTTTGGATTTATCTGTCATCGTCTGGTAGCGTCAAAGTTTCAGATGGCCTTTAGAAATTTGGTTGCTCGGGGATTTGCCGGACAGTTAAAGACTTTTGATGGGTGCTACAATCCACGCCTAAAAAGAGGCAGTTCGACTTCGCTCACTGCAGGCGGTGACACCTGGTCCACCCATTCCTGGGGCATCGCCATCGATTTGAATGCACCATGGAATGCCTTCGGACAAAAAAAATTCGAAATGACCCAAGAATTTGCTCAATGTTTTAGAGACGTTGGGTTTGTCTGGGGTGGAGATTGGTCCTACCCCGATGCCATGCATTTTCAATATTGCACCGTTAGGTAAAAGAGAAAAGGATGTAGATCAAGCATCCCCAAGGTCATTTGACTCAAATGAGGTGTTTGACAAAAAGATGTCGAGCAGGCTTCGATTTGCTCGACTTACATAATTGTTTATCCGCATGCGTAGCAGAGGCTTTATGCCTCTGGGCGGAGCCGTGAAGGCTCCGTTACGCGGTTACAAATAAATATATGAACTACAAACTGCATAAATGAAAAATATTTAATTAAGGCAGAAGAGAAGGAGTTTTATGAGAGATTTAAAACCAGAAGACATAAACATTATTTTGGCTACCGACTGTGGTAGCACCACCACCAAAGCGATTCTGATTGAAAAGAAAGGTAATGAATATCGATTGATTGTGAGAGGCGAGGCACCCACCACAGTGGAGGCTCCTTTTGAAGACGTCACCATGGGGGTTTTGAATGCTGTCGGTGAGGTGGAGGAGTTGACCGGAAGAAGATTATTGGATGAGAATGGAAAGATCATCTCTCCAGCCAAAGACAATGAAGGAACGGATCTCTATATCTCCACCTCCTCAGCCGGTGGAGGTCTGCAGATGATGGTGGCGGGGGTGGTGAGAAGCATGACCGCTGAGTCTGCTGAACGCGCTGCTTTGGGTGCAGGGGCAATTGTAATGGATGTAATCGCCTCTAATGATAAAAGGCTTCCCCATCAGCAGATTCAGAGAATCAGGCATCTAAGACCGGATATGATCCTTTTGTCGGGTGGGATAGATGGCGGAACCACCACCCACGTGGTGGAAATTGCTGAATTGATCTCAGCCGCCGATCCTAAACCCAGGCTGGGGATTGGATATAAACTTCCCATTATCTATGCGGGTAACGTCAATGCCAGAGAATCGATCAAAGAAACCTTAGAAGGAAAGGTTGACCTGGACATAGTGGATAACTTAAGACCGGTTTTGGAAAGGGAGAACCTTCTTCCTGCTCGTGAGAAGATCCATGATCTATTCATGGAGCATGTGATGGCACAGGCTCCTGGATACAGAAAACTAATGACCTGGACCGATGCTCCCATCATGCCTACACCAGGGGCAGTAGGGACCATCATTAAGACCATTGCGGACATGGAGGGAATTGAAGCGGTTGGAGTGGACATCGGAGGGGCCACAACGGATATCTTTTCGGTTTTTAGGGGGGTTTTCAACCGGACGGTCAGCGCCAACTTAGGTATGAGCTATTCGGTATCTAATGTTTTTGCAGAGGCAGGATTGGAAAATGTGATGAGATGGGTTCCGTTTCATATGGACGAAAGAGATCTGAGAAACAGAGTCAAGAACAAGATGATTCGCCCCACCACCATCCCTCAGATGATGGAGGAGCTGATCTTTGAACAGGCTATAGCCAAGGAAGCTTTAAGGCTTGCCTTCATCCAGCACAAATCCTTTGCCACCGAGTTGAAGGGAGTCCAGCAACAAAGGACCATTGCGGATGCCTTCGAACAGGTGGCGGGTGGACAAACCTTGGTTAACATGATGAGTTTGGATATGCTCGTCGGTTCGGGCGGGGTGCTTTCCCATGCGCCCAGAAGGCAACAGGCGGCTTTGATGCTTATCGATGGATTCCTTCCTGAGGGAATTACCAGATTGGCGGTCGATTCCATCTTCATGATGCCACAATTGGGAGTTCTGTCAACGGTTCACCCAAAGGCGGCTGCGGAGGTCTTTGATAAGGATTGCTTGATTTATCTGGGCACATGCATCGCTCCGGTCGGTGAATCTAAAGAGGAAAGGGAAGTTTTAAAATATGAATTCACCATGCCCGATGGGAAGACCCTCGAGGGTTCAGTGAAGTATGGGGAAATGAGAAGAATTCCTCTGGGAATAGATGAGAAAACAGGAGTTCCCTTAACTTACAAGGCAGAGTTGCATCCGCATCGAGGCTTCGATGTAGGAGCAGGGAAGGGAAACAAAGTAGAGACGACTATTCATGGGGGGATCACCGGAATCGTGATCGACTGCCGAGGAAGACCATTCCATCTGCCTAACGACGACAAAACGAGAGTTCAGAAACTGAAAGAATGGATGATCGCCTTAGACATCTATCCCCAGGAGGCATTGGAGAGACTGTGATCCGTCCGCCCACCGCCGTCCGAAGCTTTGGATCATTTATTTGTAAAAACAGAAGGAGTTAAACTGTCTGCATAGATGGAACACGTAAACCTGGAGTTTAAAAGCAAACCCGCGCAGAGGATCATCAATAGAATCATTCGCCAATATCGTCCCAAAAGGATAATCGTTTTTGGTTCTTTTGCCAGAGGAGATGTTCATCAAGGAAGCGATTTAGATTTGGTCATCATAAAGAATACAAAGCAGAAATTCTTAAAAAGAATGGATGCGGTCTTAGATTTGTGTGATGGAGAGATTGCCGTTGAGCCTTTAATTTACACCGAGGCCGAATTCGAAAGAATGTTGGAGGAAGGAAACGATTTTCTGGAGACGGTGGTTTCAGAGGGAAAAGTGGTTTATGAGAGATAATAATCAGATTGAAGGTGACAGATGGCTAAAACAAGCAAAGGAAGATCTGCAAGTAGCAAAATGGAGTTTGAAGGGAAATTTTTACGCCAATACCTGTTTCATGGCGCAACAGGCAAGCGAGAAAGCTCTTAAAGCGTATTGTTATCTTCAAGGAGAAAGACACGTTTTAGGACATTCTTTGCTGGAACTTTTGCGAAAATGTTCTAAATATGACAGGACTTTTAAAACCTTAGAAAAAGAATCAAAGAAATTGGATAAATACTATATCATATCTCGATATCCAAATGGTTTGCCGGGATTGATTCCTTCCGAATATTTTGATAAAGATGAGGCCAAAGAAGCAATCTGTTATGCAGAAAGGATCATCAAATCCGTAGAAGATAGATTTTCAATTCTTTAGCTTTGGTTAAGGAGCAAAAACATGGGTCATGCATATACGCCGGGATTAAAGGTTACAGACAGGATGTTGATAACCAAGAAGAGGATACTTCCGTTGAAGGGGGATGTTCTGGTGAAGGTGGGGGACAAAGTTAAGCCGGACACTGCGGTGGCTCGTACCCTCCTACCGGGAAATGTGGAGCCGATTAATGTGGCTAATATATTGGGTATTCCCCCGGAAGACATAATGGATTGTATGCTAAGAAAAGAAGGTGAAAAAGTCAAAGAGGGAGAAGTAATAGCCAAAAGCAAAAGTTTCTTTGGGCTTTTTTCATCCGAATGCAAGACCAAGACTGACGGGAGTGTGGAAAGTATTTCCTCAGTCACCGGACAGGTTTTGATCAGGGGAAATCCCATTCCGGTAGAGATGAAGGCTTATCTGGAGGGGGAGGTGGTGGAGGTCTATGAGAACGAAGGAGTGGCAGTTTCCACCTGGGGATCATTCATTCAGGGTATCTTCGGCATAGGAGGAGAGACCCATGGAGAGATTAAAATTGTAACGAAGGATAATACCGAAGTCCTAACTGATGAGTTGATCGACAAAAATTGCAGGGATAAGGTGGTAGTAGGAGGAAGTCTGGTTACCGCTGATGCCATAAAGAAAGCGGTCAGTTTGGGAGCCAAAGGTATTGTGGTTGGTGGATTCAGTGATAAAGATCTTAGAGACTTTTTAGGATTTGACATCGGTGTAGCCATCACCGGATCAGAGGAGTTGGGAATCACCCTGGTGATCACCGAAGGATTTGGACAGATTAACATTGCAGAAAAAACCTTTGGTCTTTTAAAATCCAAAGAAAGCCAACTGGCTTGCATCAATGGTGCTACCCAGATCAGAGCTGGAGTAATCCGTCCCGAGGTGGTGATTCCCGTCAAGGAGGATGTACACAAGAAAGAGAAGAGGGAGGAGTTCGAGAACATAGGATTGACTGTTGGCTATCCGATCCGGGTTATTCGGGAGCCGCATTTTGGACGGCTGGGAAAGGTGAGTGACCTCCCTCCGGCTTTGCAGAAGCTTGAATCTGAGTCGGTAGCCCGGGTATTGGAGGTGGAGTTTGAAGACGGGACCAAAGCCATAATCCCTCGGGCTAACGTGGAGATGCTGGAGGAGTGATTTTCCCAGACAAATCTTTGTGCTTAAAATTTGACCGAAGTTGAAGTTTTTTTCTTGACTTGATTTACGAATTGTGGTAAATTGACCAAAAATCAGGGGGTGCGATAAATATGTTTTGTTGCTAGGATTTGCAAACGGGCCAAGAGAACAAAATGAGTTTTGAAGTTTTTTCAAACTTGCAGAGTAAAGTAAACCAAAAGAATAGTTTTAGAAACCACATTAAGAGCACTTTTTAATTAGACCTTCTTGAAGTTAGAATATCAGGAAGGTTTTTTTTTAGTTTGAGCGAAAAGAGAAATTGTGGATAAGACAAAAGTCGGAAAACCAGGAAAGCCACTTTTAAAGTGGCTTCTATTAGCCTCCCTTGCGTTTTTTATCTGTTCATTCGCACAGATGTCCATCTTAGCAGAGGAAGTAACCCCTGGGCAGGAAGAAGCCATCGCACCTGAAGACTCCCTTCCCCCTGCTTTTCCTACCAATGTAGTGGCCAAAGACACGCCCAACGATGCCGGTGGTAGCATCACAATTANNTGGACAAAATCCGCAGACGACGGTGCCGGAAGAAACAATGTCATCCGTTATGAGATTTTAAGATCCNCCGCGGTGGATGGGGAATATGAATTTNTCGGAAATACTACCGCGGGTGCACAACAGTTTATGGACACCGACACCAAAGATAAAGTTGAATACTTCTATAGGATNAAAGCGGTAACCCAGGTTTTGAGTTCCGTTTCTTTGCCTAGCCAACCCGCTATGTCTGCTCAGCAGTGGTTCAACACCGACCGAATTAATACTTTTGTCGCAGTTTTGATAATATCCTCTGCCATTCTTCTTTTTATCAGGCGGGCCAAAGCAGGAAAGAAGCTTTATTTCCGAAAGATCGCAGGCTTGGAGGCGTTGGATGATGCGGTGGGTCGGGCTACGGAAATGGGAAAAAAGGTGTTTTATGTTCCCGGCATCATGGACATGAACAGTATGATGACCATTGCAGGAATAACCATTTTGGGAAGAGTGGCTCAGCTTACGGCCAGATATGAAACCAAGCTGGAGGTACCGACGTGCCGTTCCATGGTTATGGTCAGCTGCCGGGATACGGTCAAGGAGGCTTACTCCAATGCAGGCCGGCCTGATGCTTATAACGACGATATGATTTATTATTTGACCGATGATCAGTTTGGGTTTGCCGCGGCTGTGGATGGATTATTTGTGCGACAAAAACCAGCGGCCATATTCTTGCAGGGTCATTTCTTTGCAGAGTCTTTAATATTGGCAGAAACCGGAAATTCCATAGGTGCCATCCAGATTGCGGGAACCGCTGCTGTAGCCCAGTTACCCTTCTTTGTAGCAGCTTGTGATTTTACTTTGATTGGGGAGGAATTCTTTGCCGCCTCTGCCTATTTGTCCAATGATCCCAAACTTTTAGGCAGCATCAAAGGGCAAGATGTGGGCAAATTCGTCTTTCTTTTTGCTATTTTGGCTGGTGTTATTTTAGCGACTGCGGGGATTTTTGATTTGAGCCAGTTCTTTGTAACCCGATGAGATTTTTGATAGGAGAGAGTAATGCGTAGAGAAGTTCCTTTGATTCTTACTGGTGTGGTGGGGATAACTCTCATCATATCCTTTTTTATTCCTCATGCTCCCTTTAATCGGTTGGAAACGCTCTTCACCCATTGGTTTCAAATAGTAGCGGCCTTCGCCATAATCTTAGGGATCTTGAACTTGCTTAGGATAAGCTTAGATAAATTATACAAAAAGCGAAAGGATTGGCTTTTCGGACTGGTGACGGTTTTTTCATTCCTTCTGATCGTCATACCCGGCTTCGGCTTTTCCGGATTCCGGAGTTTTCAGAACCCGGGAACTCCTTTCTTTCAGATCTACTTTTATGTTTATATTCCCTTGATGTCGACCATGTTTGCCCTATTGGCTTTCTTTGTGGCTTCAGCATCTTATCGTGCTTTTCGAGCGAGAAATAAAGAAGCGACCATGCTGCTTTTGGCGGCGTTCTTTGTGATGTTGGGTCGGGTGCCCATTGGGTATTATCTCTCTTCCTGGCTGCCTGAAAATTATCAATTAGCCGCAGTAGCAGACTGGATCATGGATTTTCCACAGACGGCTGGACAGAGAGCCATCATGATCGGCATCGCCTTAGGCATAGTTTCCAACTCCCTGAGAGTGATTCTGGGGCTTGAAAGAG
>JGI24422J19971_10001202_pt1 | contig 15607 bp, 13 predicted proteins | sample DeeMarSWOR152_54_FD_19971 | JGI IMG/M metagenome (IMG submission 19971) | reverse complement strand
CAGATACATGGCGGCTACGGATATATCGACGAATACAAGGTAAATCGCCTCTACCGCGCCGCCAAGATTCTGGACATTTACGAGGGGACCAAGGAGATGGAAAAGACGATAATTGCGCGCTCCCTCTTGCGATAGCGGCAAGTCAACCACCCCTTAAAAGGGGGGCTTGGATAACCACCCTGAAAGGGTCTGGATTGTCTCTCACAGAGTTCACTGAGGCTCACAGAGTCTGACTTGAATCGCTGAGAGGGCGATTCAAGTCAACACGCAACGCTCCGCGTAAGTGTTAAGATTCTAGCTTGGTCAGCCATAGCCAGGCCACAGCCAGTTAAACGCCCCGCCAGGGGCTGACAGTTTGACCCTATCTTTCCCCTCAAAAGATCGGGTCAAAAAGATAACCTCAGCGGGCTCTGTGAGCTCTAGCGACCCTGAGTCAGCTCGAAGGGGAGCGGGCGAGAGGATATTAGCACAATCCTCTAACTGGCGAAACTTATCGATGGCATCCCGCAAAGCGGAAGGCTTTTCGAAAGCACTAGATGAGCGAGGGTTGTCGGCAATAGGCTTCAAAGCAGCGTTGAGCCGATAAAATCCAGATTCAGCTTCTTGAGAATCCTAACCATATTGTTCAGCTGAACCTCCACGGTGCCCTCATAGATTTCCACGATACGATTGTCCCGGTACCGCCGCTCAACCTCTTGATCCATAAAGTACCCATATCCTCCGAATACAGAAATCGTCTCGTCAATGATCATCTTGGCAGTTTCGGGAACGTGATGTTTTACCAGCGAGGTGAAAAGGGGCACGGTCTTGGACATTTTCTTGGATTTCTGGTCGCACAGCCACGCAGCATAGTAGGTGACCATCTTAATTGATTGGATCTGGCTCCACATACGCGCCAGCTTGTGGCCTATGGCCTGGAAGTCAATAATGGGCCTATTAAACTGCACCCTTTCCCTCGCATGGTTCAGCGCCTTCAGAAATGCCCCCTCGCAGTTTCCCAGGGCTTGAGCACCTATTTCGATGCGACTTTCATCCAGGAATTCCAGCACATTGAGAAGGCCCCGTCCCCTCTCCCCAAGGATATTCTCCTTGGCTATCTTGAGGTCCTGAAATACCAGCTCACCACTGGAGATCATCTTCAATCCCATCTTGTCCGGTATCTCGTTTATCTTCATCTCTCCGCCGAGCCATGAGGAGGGGTCTCGTTCCACCAGGATCGTGCTCATCCCCCTTCCGGGGGAAGCATCCTTATCCTCCTGGCCCAGAATTATGAAAAAATCAGCATAGGTGCCATTGGTAGTAAAGACCTTGGTGCCGTTAAGAACAAATCCATCGTCCTCTTCCTCAAGTGTGGTCGCCATACAGGTAAGATCGCTGCCGTGATCGGGCTCGGTAAACGAAACAGCAGAGACCCAATCTCCCCTCACCAAAGGAGCTAGGAACTTCTGACACTGCTCCGCAGTGCCAAACATTCTGACGATTTTCGCGGGCAATAAACCGAGATGCAGTGCCATGCCGATGCCCGAATCTGCCTTGCAGAACTCCTCAACAATGAGCACATTCTCCATGACACCCAAATTTCCGCCGCCAACCTCCTGAGGGTAATCAATCCCCAGAAATCCCAGCTCACCAGCCCGTTTGTACAGCTCCCTCGGAAACCGATGGTTGCTTTCGCACTCCCGGGCCAGCTCCGGTTGGAATTCACCCTGGGCAAACTTGGCTGCAGCCCTCTTAATGTCGCGCTGCTCCTTGGTTAGAGAAAAATCCATAATGCTATCCTCCCGAAAAATTCTCCCCCGCTCGGCCCTAAGCTCTTACCCATAACGAGCATCCCCAAGCTTAGCCTCCTGCCACATGCCGTGGTTTCAGCTGATGGACCGACCACTGCGGCAGGTGTGGTCTCCGCCGACCCTGGGGGTAGCAAAAGGCATTCCAAATTTACCATCTGGTTCCGCTCTGATTGTTTAACTCGGCGCTCAATTGGTCCGCAAGTTCCTTGGTCCACACTCCCATTTGATCCTGATTCTTGCTGGTAATGCGGAAGGAGGGCCCCGCACACCCGAGACAGGCTACGAGGTTACCCGTCCCATCGTACACAGGGGCTGCGATTCTCGACACCCCCACCCTCATTTCCTGGTGATCAAACCCGTACCCCCTTCTCCTAATGGACTTCAGCTCGCTTTCCAGTGCTGTAAGGCTTGTAATCGTATATTCCGTGATCTTCGGCAACCCCATACGTTCCATCACCCGCTTAAGCTTTTCTCTCCCCATATGGGCCAGGTAGACCTTGCCCGGCGCTGTTGCGTGGAAGTAGGGATAGGCACTGCCAATTCTTGAAAAAAGCCGTACCGCCTCAGGACCCTCTGCCTGATCGATTAACACGAGCTGATCCTTGACGCGAGCAGAAAGCTCCGCGGTCTCACCGCTCAGTTCCACAAGTTGCCTCAAATATCCCCTGGCCTCCGAGCGAAAGCCCATGCCGCTCAGCAGCATATTGCTCAGGTAGAAAAACTTGAAACTGAGCCGATAGGTCTTCTTATCGCGATCAAAGAGGAGATACCCGCGATCCCGGAGTACGGACAGTATTCTCCAGAGCGAGGGGGTGGGAATTGCTAATCTTTCACTGATGGAAGTGAGGCTGAGCTCAGTGTCTTCCTGGGCCAGCAGCTCAAGCACCCCCAGCCCCCGAGCCAGAGCTGGAGCATAATGATTTGTCGGCATTGATTTCATATATGAAAAGATTTTTTCACATATGATATACAAAACGAAACCCGTTGTCAAATGTCACCGGAGCTTCCTGCGTGTGACATGATACATACTCGTAACTCCCTGAATAGTAGACTTATTTCGATTTCATGTGGTGAAACCCCCATTGCCCTTTCGCTCCAACGCTCCCGCAGTGACCCTTTTGGGGTTCACAGGCGGGGCTTTCCCCTTCCTGCTTACCCTCGATGGGTTCCCCACTGCTCACGCGAGTCGCTCATGGACAACGGGGCTCACGGGAGACTCAGGAAACTCCGGAATTGTCAGTCTTGATGAGAAGGGAGCATATGCGGTTGCCCGTGTGAGGGGTTTCGGCTAGCAGCAGGAGTGGTTATTGTGCAACTCAGAGAGTTACGGGAGTTGAGGGCACAAAAAGGCTCCCACACGGAATAAGATGTTGTATTTTGCTGGTTCTTTTGTTATAGAGACAAGTTATGCCTGTTTTGGGGCAAATTCCTTATGAAGGAGAAAAGAGTTAATGGGTGAACCAACAGAAGAAACAAGGGAAGACCCCAAAGATGTAGCCGAGAAGGACATCGCGGGTGACGTGGTGAGCTCAGAGGAGGAAAACGATGCTCATTCCCCTGCCGTGATCGCTGAGAAGCAAGACATTTCCGAAATGAGCATGGAGGAGATGTATGAACGAAGCCTCAAGCAAATCAACGAAGGCGAGCTGATCACGGGGGAAATCATCAAGATTGAGGAGGAGCTCGTCCTGGTGGACATCGGTTACAAATCCGAGGGCGGTATCCCCATTTACGAGTTCAGAAATTCTGATGGAAGCATAACAGCCAAAGTGGGCGATAAGGTCGATGTTGTTCTCGAGAGAAAGGAGAATGAGGATGGCCGTGTAATGCTCTCCATGGAGCGGGCCAAGAAAATAAAGGTATGGGATCGCATCCGAGATGTTTACAACAATGACGGCATCATACAGGGAAAGGTAGTTTCCAAGGTCAAAGGAGGACTCACCGTCGATATAGGCCTTCCCGCTTTCCTGCCCGGTTCCCAGATTGACCTCCACCCCATTAGGCACCTTGAAGGTCTCATAGGCCAAACGATAGATTGCAAAATCCTCAAGTATAACAAGAGGAGGAATAATATCATCATCTCTCGACGGGCTATTCTTGAGGCCGAAAGAATGAAGCTCAAAGCCAAAACCCTCGCCCGTATCGAGGAGGGTGCCATATTGAATGGAACCGTCAAGAACATTACCGATTACGGGCTCTTCATAGATCTCGGCGGCATCGATGGGCTGCTGCATATAACAGACATGTCCTGGGGCAGGGTTGCTCATCCGTCTAGTATGTACAGGATCGGCGACGAGATAAGCGTCAAAGTCATCAACTTTGATAGGGAACGGGAGAGGGTTTCCCTTGGACTCAAACAACTCAAACCGGACCCATGGGTTGACGCAACGAAGCGGTTCCCTGTGGGCACTAAGATTACCGGTCGCGTCGTTAACCTGACCGATTATGGCGGATTTATAGAGATAGAAGAGGGCATCGAGGGACTGATCCATATCTCAGAGATGTCATGGACAAAGAAGGTAAAACACCCTTCCCAGATAGTGAGTGTGGGGGAGGAGGTTGAGGCAGTAGTGCTCAATCTGGATACTGGCAACAAGCGGGTGTCGTTGGGCATGAAACAGGTGAGGCCAAACCCCTGGGACATCGTCGCGGAAAAGTATCCCGTAGGTACCATTATTGAAGGTCGTATTAAAAACATCACCGACTTCGGAATATTTATCGGCATTGATGAGGACATTGACGGCCTCGTTCACATCTCCGATATCTCCTGGACCAAGAAGATCAAGCACCCCGGCGAACTCTATAAAAAGGGCGACGAGGTCCAGGCAAAGGTGCTCTCTATATCCAAGGAGAATGAGCGCTTCTCCCTTGGCATAAAACAACTGACCAAGGATCCGTGGGAGGACATTCCCGAAAGATATAAGGTAGGGACCAAGGTGACCGGGAAGGTAACCAACATCACCGATTTTGGCATATTCGTTGAGCTAGAGGAGGGAATAGAGGGGCTCATTCACGCCTCTGAGATCAGCAGGGGCAAATCTAAATCTAGCCTCGGCAAATATCAAATCGATGACGTTATTCAGGCCCTCGTGGTACATGTGTCCAAGGACGATAAGAGAATAGGCCTCTCAATACGAAAGCTCCAAGACAAGGAGTTCAAGGATATATATGATACGTACAAGGACACCGCGAAGGAAACCCCTTCTACCTTTGGCATGCTCATTAAGGAGAAGATGGAAGAGGCTCATGCCAGCCTCCCTGCACAGAACGGGGAAGATGTCGCGGACGAGGAGGACGCCTCCCCAGCAGACGATTCTGATGAAATACCGGCAGAACAAGCAGCTTCTGCAGAGCAAATAGAATCACCTGGTCAGGAGCTGGAATCCTCAGAGGAAACAACACCAGCGGATGAAAGTGAATCCCCAGAAAAAACCGCAGCTTCTGAACCAATCGAATCTGCAGAAGAATCCGAACCCGCAGAGGAGAAGGAATCAACCGAAGAAGACAAGCCCTCGTAGCAGTCGAACCTCATTCCGTGCTTCACATCCCTTATTTAGGATTCTGCCTTCAATACTCCTTTTCCGCACGACGTGAGAGGATAAGAGTTCATGTTTAAGAGTAGTCGCCCACTTACAACGGTTCTTCTTATTCTGGGTATAGCCGTTCTGTTCTTCGGTACCCTTATGGCCATCGTTCTGTCGCTTTCCCACTATAGGCCCGCTTTTTCGCTTGGCAATAAGATAGGTGTCATTCCTATCGACGGGGTCATTCGGAACGCGGACACCATCACTGACCAATTGATCGCATTTAGGAAAGACAGGCAAATCAAGGCCATAATCCTGAGGATAAACTCGCCCGGCGGTGGAGTGGGGCCTTCCCAGGAGATATATAGCGAGACGAGGAGAACGACAAGGACCAAGAGAGTAATAGCATCTTTAGGGTCCGTGGCTGCATCTGGAGGCTACTATGTTGCATCAGCTGCCGATTCAATCATTGCCAACCCCGGAACCCTTACCGGCAGTATCGGCGTCCTCATGGAGTTCGTCACGGTCGAAGAACTCCTTAAGAAGATTGGGGTAGAGATGCAGGTGATTAAGAGCGGAGAGTTCAAGGACATCGGCTCTCCCAACAGAAAGATGACTCAGAGGGAAAGAGAGATACTCAAAAACCTCTTAGTGGATATACAAAACCAGTTCGTGGCCGCGGTCGCCGAAGGCAGGAATCTACCCGAAGAAAAGGTCCTTGAGCTCGCCGACGGCAGGATCTTCTCGGGTAGGGAGGCCAAGGAACTGGGCCTGGTTGATTCCCTGGGCAACTTCCGCGATGCCGTTAACCTGGCCAAAAAGATGGCTCACATTAGGGGAGAGGTAAAACTCGTTTATCCCGAGAAGAAGAGAAGGTCTCTCCTGTGGGACTTATTGTTTAGGGATCTGGCCGAGTCCTTGCTTGACAGGCTTGATCATCTGTCGGGGGAGCTCGAGTACCGCTGGAACGGGGACTTGAGCATTCCCGATTAGAGAAAATCAACCTTCCCCTTCCCTTTCCTGATTACCTCCGGATTATCGTCTACCAAGGAGATTACCGTAGAGGGTTCGTATGAGATAAACCCCCCATCAATCACTGTCTCCACTCGGGAAGAATAGGTATCATGGATCATCAACGGGTCTTCAAGGTTGACGCTCGTACTTATAATAGGTCGACCTAAGCCCTCAACAATAGCCAGACAAATGCTATTCTTGGGCACTCGTATGCCCACGGTTTTCCTCGCGGTGAGCATAAGCTTGGGTACGAGCCTCGTTCCCTCTAATATAAAGGTATAGGGTCCAGGAAGGGTTCTCTTCATAATTCTGTAAGCGTTGTTTGAAACCTGCGCGTACAGGCTGATGTCCTTCAGGTTGGCGCACACAAAGGAGAACGGCTTCGACAGCGGCCTTTTCTTGAGCTGGTATATGCGCCGTATGGATTTCTTATTGAAGAGGTCACAGCCGATACCGTAAAAGGTATCCGTTGGATAAATGATGAGGCCGCCTTTGTCCAATGTCTCTACAACCTGTCGTATCAGCCTTTTCTGTGGATTATTGGGATTGATTGACAGAAGCATGGGCTCCCTCGCGATTGATGTGAGAGTTGTGAAGGCAGGAGTACGTTGTGGAAAAAAACAGGCCTGGATGCATGGTTCTATCCAAGCCAAATCTACAGAATCCCCACCACGTCTTCAATTTGGTTGCCAACCACATGACATAGTTATATATTTAATCGCCCAAAGCGCCTTTGTCCAGAATATATTACTGTGTTGGTAACACTCAAGCTCTTTAAGAGGGTGGCGCTCCCGTCTATGTCCTGACGCCTAATGGGTATGCTCGACAGAGCCTAAGGAGCATGGGGATGTCTTTTTTTGCGCAATGCCCTCAAAACAAGGCCCCGTACAGGGCCGTTTCAAACCGGCACACCGCCCGATAAGCCTTAGCACTAGGGTGAAAGCCTCTGTGCGCCGTTTTGAAACGCCCACTGCTCTGAGCGATGGGAGGGCATGGCAAAAAAAGACATCCCCATGCTCTGCTAGAAAGTACTTTCAAAGAGCCTAGTGTTACCTTTGTTGTAATCTAGCAAGAGCAGAGCCGTGCCGGCTTCAAAGCAACCGTTGACAGGGGTAGCATGATTCCTTTATTTGCTTTCTTTCTGGGCGCCATAATAGGGAGCTTTCTCAACGTCTGCATCTACAGGTTGCCAAAGAGGGAATCAATCCTCTCTCCTCCTTCTCACTGCCCCCATTGCGGTGCTCCTATACGTTTCTATGATAATATCCCTCTCGTGAGCTACCTCGTTCTGAGGGGGAAATGCAGGCAGTGCAAGGCACATATCTCCCCTCGGTATCCGGTAGTCGAAGCCACATCTGGCTTACTAGCCCTGGCCCTCTTTCTCAGGTACGGCCCAACCATTACCTTTGTACTGCTCTTGGCATTTACCGGCGCCCTCATTGTTATCACATTTATTGATCTCGATCATCAAATCATACCTGACAGCATTTCCATACCCGGAATCTTCGTGGGAGTTGGGGCTTCGTTTTTGCTATCCCTTACTACGTGGCTTGAATCCCTTTTTGGAATCCTGGTAGGTGGTGGGTTCTTGTTTGTGGTTGCGGTTGGGTATAAGTGGATCACGGGCCGAGAGGGAATGGGCGGCGGTGACGTCAAACTCCTTGCCATGCTCGGAGCCTGGCTGGGATGGAAGGCGATTCCGTTCATACTCTTCTCAAGCAGCCTCATCGGGGTTTTCGTTGGTGTGGGCATCGGTCTGCTCCAGAGGACAGGGTTCAGGTCGAGGATACCCTTCGGCCCCTTTCTCGCTCTGTCTGCTATTATTTACCTGTTTTTTGGCCAGGAACTCATGAACTGGTACCTGTATCGGAGATAGGCAGCTTTGCCGATGAAATCCCGTGTGGCCGGAAAAAATGAATTCCCCATCAAAACAGGAGTGAAGGTTTTTCCGTTTGTGTTCGATACACATAAAGAGCATCTAAGACGAAATTCCCGTTTGTAGAAGTTGCCTAAGGAGACTCTTTTCAGGTGAAACTATCGGCTTACAGCTTAAAGACCGGGATCTTTGCAACCCTCGTTTTCGTCCTCCTGTTGGGTATGCTGCTCCTCGATGTCGTAATGATCAAAATGGCCGAACGGGACATGGTAAATGCGGAAAAGCGAAGGGGGACGCTCCTGCTCCGTACTATCGAACACACGATGGTCACCAACTACATGATCCAAAGGGAAGGCTCTAATCATGCAACATCCTCCTTTTTTCGGGGACTCCAACAGGTAATAGACACCTCAAACCTCTCCGCGGTGCTCCTCGTAGACGCCTTTGGCACAGCCGTGTTTCAAACCGAAATGCGGCAAGGAGATAGGGAGGCCCTCTCGGCCCTCGCTAGAGAATCCCTAGAGACCAGGATGAAGTCGAGTGATCTTTCTACCTGGGGCGTCTTACCGTTCCTCCCACTGAGGAGGGGGCATCTGTTCCTGGCCTCCCCCATTGTATCCGGTACAGAGGTTCTCGGCGCAGCATCTGTTCAGATACCGCTTGCCGGAATGTACAGTACCATCAGGCGATCACAGAAGGTTGTCTTTTTCTACATCCTTTTAAATACCCTGTTTCTAGCACTCTTTGGGTTTTACCTCCTGCACCGCAGCATCATACGGCCTATCAATCGCCTGGTTAGGAGAGCCGAGGAATTCAAGGAGGGGGAGACATTTCTCCTCTCCTCGGAGACAAAACAAAACGAGTTCGGCAAGCTCTCACGGGCGCTCAACTTGACCTTACGGGGCTTAGAGGACAGCAAGGCAGAGTTAAAGCAAAGCATTGAATCCCTGGAGAGAACCAACCGCGAACTCAGACAGGCGCAGGAGGAGATTATCAAGTCCGAGAAGTTAGCCTCCGTGGGCAGACTTGCCTCAGGCGTTGCCCACGAAATCGGAAATCCCATCGGGATCGTTTTAGGGTACCTGAATTTTCTCAAAAGTAATGACCTCAAGGGGGAAGAGCGAACCGATTTCATTGCTCGTATCGAGACCGAGATTGATAGGATTAACAGGACCATCAGAAATCTTCTTGACTTCTCCAGGCCTTCAAAAGGCGAGGTAAAATCAGTATCCGTTCACCAGGTCGTTTCCGATATGCTCGAGATGCTCAAGCCGCAGCCCATGATGGCTGATATTGAGCTCCTCGTTGATAAGCAAGCGCCTCAGGATGCCGTCCTGGCCGACCCGGATCGGCTGAAACAGGTATTCCTGAATATTACGATGAATGCGTTAGATGCCCTGGCTGTTAATGAAGACACCAAGCAGCTATCCATTACAACTCGTGCGGTAACCTCCAACATTCATGTAGCCTGCACCGATAACGGCCCAGGGATTTCTGCCGAACACGTGAGCAGGATCTTTGATCCGTTCTATACCACGAAGGAACCGGGTAAGGGCACGGGGCTCGGGCTTTCGGTGAGCTTGAGAATCGTTGAGGATATGGGGGGAGACATCAAGGTGGAAAGCGAGGTGGGCAAGGGAACCACAGTAACCGTCATCCTGCCAATCACGGGAACTGATACATGATACCGGTCAGGTGTCAGCCTTCAGGGGATAGCGGTGGCTCGTATCTGTAAGCACTCGAATGAAACTCATGAATCGCGAGCATGCTTGTGTCTCTCCGTAATGGTGCACTCAGGCAGTGGGCCCTGAATGGAACATAACACCCCTCAACTGACAACAAACAACTAACAACGAAAAAGTAAGGCTTGGTCATGAAAAAAAGACGGATTCTTATCATCGAAGACGAGGCCAACATGAGACACATGCTGGAGGTACTTTTGGAGAAATCCGGCTTTGAGGTCACATCGGCACCTGATGGACAAGCGGGGCTGGATGTAGTTGGAGATCAGGACTTCCACTTCATCCTGTGTGACATAAAGATGCCCAGAATGGACGGAATGGCATTTCTCAAGTCCGCATCCGATACAGTGCGCGACACCCCCGTTATTATGATGTCTGCTTACGGGACCATAGACACGGCAATCGAGGCAATGAAGCTGGGGGCCTACGACTACATCAGTAAGCCATTCAAGCCTGATGAGGTCCTCATGACCTTGAAAAAGGCCGAAGAGCGAGAGAAACTGAAGAGTGAAAACCTGAAGCTCAAGAATCGCATTCAGAGAATCGAGCAAAGCTACACTTTCAGCAACATTGTGGCTAAGAGCAAGGCAATGCAGTCAGTATTCGATCTCATTAAAAAGGTCGCAGATTACAAAACCACCGTTCTCATCCATGGTGAAAGTGGCACCGGAAAGGAACTGATTGCCAGGGCGATCCATTTCAATGGTTCACGACATACCAATTCCCTCGTTTCCGTGAATTGCGGCGGAATTCCAGAGACGTTGCTCGAAAGTGAGATGTTCGGCTACAAGAAGGGTGCCTTTACCGATGCCTGGAGGGATAAAAGGGGTTATTTCGAGGAGGCGGATAAGGGTACCATCTTTCTCGACGAGATTGGCGAACTCCCCATTCCTCTTCAGACGAAGCTTTTGAGGGTATTGCAGGAAGAGGAGATAACCCCCCTCGGTTCCACTGTCACGAAAAAGGTGGACGTGCGGGTCATTGCAGCTACAGCTAAGGACTTGCCCGAGGAGATAAAGAACGCGCGGTTCAGAGAGGATCTCTACTATCGCATAAACGTGGTAACTATCTACCTGCCCCCATTGCGGGAGAGGCGTGAGGATATACCCCTGCTTACTGATCACTTCATTAAGAGCTTTAACGCAAAGCTCAAGAAGAACATCAGAGGCCTCTCATCTGAGGCCATGGAGCAGTTCATGGTGCACCGGTGGCCAGGGAATGTGCGCGAGTTAGAAAATGTGATTGAAAGGTCAATCCTCCTTGCCCCGGGTGACGTCTTGGAGATCTCCGACCTTCCTCCTGAGCTCAAGGCTGCCCGGTTTCCGTCCGGAGGTCTCACCCGAGAGGGCATATCATCCATCAAGGAGGCATCGCGGCTCCTCGAGAAAAGACTCATCGAGCGGGCATTGAGCAAGACTGGTGGCAACAAATCGCAGGCCGCCAAAATGCTGGAGATCAGCCGTCCCATGCTCATCTCCAAGATCAAACAATATAAGTTAGGCCAGTAACACAATAAGGGGAATCCGCCGGCTGGCTCTTTACAGGCTGAATGGGATGGCCCAGCTGCCTATTAGGCTACGAAGGGGAGCATTTCATTATTTGCATGGGCTGAGAATCATATTGGCTGTTAAGGCCATGAAATCTTTTCTGAAGAGACTGGCGGGAGGCGGCTGTGACTGATATAGCGGAAGTCATATTCAAAGCTGGATTTGCCGCGGTGATCTGTGTCGCCTCTATTTTCCTCGTCTCCGCCCTCGTCTCCTATTTCACCTGGCGCATGCGCTTAGACAAGGCTCAAACTCTACCTGCCGCTATCCCTAACGCAGTTCACGTGGAGAGACGGCGATACGAGAGGGCCGATATCACCCTACCTGCGATCATTGAAACCCCCGAGGCAATCATCCACGCACAGACCAACAATATCTCCCTCGGTGGGGCCTTTGTCTGCTACTGGAATCCCTTGCCCCTTGGGGAGAAGTTTCGCCTCACCATTACCCTTCCCAACTCGAACTGCCTCACGGTAAACGCGGAGGTATTCTGGTCAAACGCCAAGGTCCCTGACGAGAAAATTGTCCACCGTGGCATGGGAATTCGATTTGTTCATATCACCAAGGATGACCGTGCCGTCCTCAACAACCTGCTTTCAACCCATCTCGAAACAACCGCAGAATAAGCCAACGCTGATCCTGAAAGGGTCTAGAGTTTGTCTCTCACCCCGGTACGATGGTTCCCACCTACGGGGCAGGCAGAGCACTCGGAGTCACTGAGGATTTGATCTGAATTGCTGATCCCACCTATAGATTCCACATTTACCGGGGCAAGGACGGGCGATTCAAGTCAACACGCAACGCTGCCCGTAAGTGCTAAGAATCCAGCTTGGTCAGACGTAGCGGTGGTGCAGCCACCGCAACGCCCCGCCAGGGGCTGACAGTTTGACCCGATCTTTCCTCTCAAAAGATTGGGTCAAAAGGATAACCTCACCGGGCTCTGTAAGCTCTAGCGACCCTCGGCCAAGTCGAAGGGGAGCGGGCGAGAGAATATCAAAAGAATCCAAACGATCCTGTCGGAAAATACTCAGTCAGTTCATGCAGTAATGTGAAATTAGGGGGAATATAGGATGTCCCCTGTTTTTTTGTAAAGTTATTTTACAGTTGATAAAAAATTTGACGCAGCCTGCCGGGCCGCAGGTTCCCGCCTATGTTACACCCCTCAAAAAGATTTTCCTAAAAATAACAAGCAGTTAGGATTTACCTTCGCGGGTAGAAACGAGCAAAAGCTCTTTGGCATCAGTTTTGCTGCAACAGAAGTCAAATTGGTCTGGAGTTCTGCATGAAGCGAAAAGATGGATTTTCCACGATTGAGCTTATGGTTACCATTGCAATACTGGCGATTGTAGCCCTCATCGCCATCCCGGGATTCTCGCGGTGGCTACCCAACTACCGGCTGAGGGTAGCGGCCAGGGATGTGTTTTCAAATTTTCAACACGCCCGACTCACCGCGGTGAAACGTCACGCCGTCTGTGCGATCACTTTTAGTCAGGCTGTTGGGGGCACAACCTATGACTATGTCGTATTTGTGGATAAAGATAGTGACCTTGAGTTTGATGACCCCGGCGATGAGGTGCTCACATCAGTGCTCTTCTCGGAGCGGTACAAGGGGGTCAGCTTCGATACCACCAAGGGGGGCGGTGACGGCATCGGCTTTCCCACTAACGGTGCTGGCCTTCCCAGCATTGGGTTTCTGACCAATGGATTTAGCGTTGATAAAGACGGAACCCCCGTTTCAGGGAGCGTGTATCTCACTAATCCCAACGGAAGAGAGCGAGAGCTGGCGGTATCGGCAGCCGGCAGCGTCACAATAATTGAGTAGCGCCATGCGAGAGAGGAGGGGCGCGTGATAAACAAGGTGCTCAAAAACAGAAACGGCTTCACCTTGATAGAGGTGTTGGTAGCCATGGTCCTGTCAATCATCATCATGGCAGCCATTTATTCCACGTACTATTCACAGCAAAAATCGTACATCGTGCAGGAGCAGGTAGCTGCCATGCAGCAGAACCTCAGGGCTGCAACGTTTTTCATGGAACGAGAGATCCGCATGGCGGGGTGTGACCCAACCCGGCATGCCGGCGCAGGAATCACCGTAGCGAACGCCACTTCAATTAGCTTTACCGAAGATACCGATGGTGACGGTACCCTGACAAATATCACCTATGCTCTATTTATGGATACCGATGGTGTAAAGAAATTGGGCCGTGCCTCAGGAGCAGTCTATGTACCAGTAGCCGACAACATTGAGGTCCTGAATTTCATATACCTGGATGGGGCCTCCCCCCCCAATGTGCTGAACGATCCTATGACTAACAACGTGCTCGCGGTGCGCCTGCCTGACATACGATCGGTAGAGGTCACCGTGGTTGCGAAAACAGCTATCGAAGACCGGACCTATACCGACACCAATAATTATTATAACCAGCGCGGTACCAATATTCTGGCTGCGCCCAATGATTACTATCGCCGCAAGTTGTTGTCAACGAGTATCAAGTGCAGAAATCAGGGGCTTTGAAAGGAAAGAGAGCTATGAGAACTCATGCCACAAGAGTACCAACAACGAGCGAGGCCGGCTTTACCTTGCTGGAGGCACTTGCCGCCATTGCCATTCTGTGCTTTGGTCTCCTGGCAGTCGCTTCCATGCAGTCTGCAGCCATCCAGGGCAACTACACAGGTAGGCTCCAGACTGAGGCCACCACGTGGGCCCAGGACAGGATGGAAAAGCTCCTTGCCCTGCCGTACGACGACGCCACGCTGAACGATACGGTAGGAGCCTATCAATCAGACCCCTTCCCACCCTCACCTGACGGCTACACCATAGAGTATCGAGTGGACGCAGACACGCCGATGATCGACACCAAGCTCATCCAGGTGAGGATCCAGTGGCCCGATAAAGGGTTTACTAGAACCAACATCCTAACCAGTGTGAAGCCCCATCTCTAGATGGTTATATGGACTAAGGTCTTATGGATAAAACCTGTGGTGAACTAACATGAGAAGAGAAAAGGTAACAAAGAAGGGCATGCGAAAACGGTGTGTGCTTGCCAATGAGGACGGGTCCGTTATGGTTTTGGCCCTGGCCATGTTAATGCTCCTGACCCTCATCGGTATCTCCGCAACCACCACCTCAATGATCGAGATCCAGATTGCCGGCTCTAAAAAGACACACACCCAGTGCCTGTTCCTGGCTGAAGGAGCGGCAATGCAGTGCGCTCAGAAAATGGAAAACGACCCAAACTTACTCGAGGCCACCTACGTAAACGCTGAGAATACGGTGACCGACGCAGATATCTGGAATCTTTTTGAAGGGAAGACCAAGGAGGACTCCACCATCTCCCCTTCGGGAACCGGCTATGCAGCTCTGTATCAGGGGACGGTCGGTTCTCTCAAGATGGGCCAGCCGAACCTTCATGCATACACCATATACGGCTGGCATGATACCACCAGTGGGCGTGTCATCGTAGAGCTCGGCTATCGGAGGGCCTATTAATGAGCTCTGCCCGATTAGCACAATACCGGGGCTGGTTCAGCCCTGAACACGGAGCGATCCGATTTGCGAATACCCTTATTCCACCGTGGAGGTACTCATATCATGGGACATAAACTCAGCATTCTTGAGATGATACGTACGATGAGAAGACGTCTTCAATCCAAGAGATTCAGAAGCATGGGATGTCTCTCCATTCTTGTTTTGGCGCTTTTTTTGGCACTGCCCGCCTCTCACGCCAGTGCTGCCACCGTGCTCTACCGGTCAGTGGGCACCTACGCCGGGGACCTTAATGCGGTTAACCCTGTATCCAGCGGTTCAACCGGTGGTTCAAGTTTAACGATACCTCATACGACAATAGGCGAGAACCGCCTGATGCTCGTCGGTGTTTCTATAGCCAATGACAGCTATGAGACAGTTACCGGGGTTACATACAACGGTGTGCCACTCACCTGTGTAGGAACAGATGCCAATAGTGATGATGCCAGGGTAGAGATCTGGAGCCTTATCGCTCCTGACATCGGTACACATGATGTTGTCATTACGTTCAGCCAGGATCTAGCACGAGATGCTATTGCCGGCGTTATGACATTTACCGGGGTAGACCAGACCACACCGCTTGGAACC
>JGI24422J19971_10001200_pt1 | contig 15617 bp, 14 predicted proteins | sample DeeMarSWOR152_54_FD_19971 | JGI IMG/M metagenome (IMG submission 19971) | reverse complement strand
CGGGAGCATAGAAATTGACAGCCGGATTCTTTATTTTGCTTTCCGTTCCTTTTAGCTCAACATTTAAAGGGGGAGCCACTCCCAGGAATTCAGAGCCAACAGCCTCTATTATAGGTTTTATTTGTAGACCTATCATCGGGTCTGCTGCTTTGTAGATCAGCTCTAAGTTGATAGTTTGTTGAGCCTGCTTTGCCTCCTGAAATCCTGAAGGAATTGATAGATAGAAAGATATTTTGCCGTTCTTCAGGTCCTCTTGTGCCTGAGATTCTTCACTGTATATCGGCTCATTCAGCTTGATAGCATCCACACTTCCAAGATATTGTATAAAGGCAGCGGAGTTCTGAGAGCGGTCTTCGTCTACTATACTCATTGCAATAGGGCCTGCCTGCCCCCCGCCAGTGGCAGCGACAAACACCAGCATAAAGGCAACGGGCATTCCCAGGAGAAAGCCTAGAAGTACAGGGTTTCTATAAATCTCTTTCAGATTCCTTTTACCAATTTCCCAGAAATTCATTGCCTTCACCTTCCTTCTAGTCTCTAAGCTCCTTTCCAGTTATCTGGATAAAGACATCCTCCAGGGTTGGCTGCTCTAAGGCAGCAGAGTAAACGGTAACGCCTCGAGAATGGAGATAGTCCACTATCGCTTTAAAGTCTAAGTCCTTGTGGGAAATCTTGAGCTGCCCCTTGGTCATCGCCACCCTAGAGTATCTGCTGTGCAAATCGGCTATGACCTCCGCGGTTAGGTTCTCTGTTGAGACGACCATGCTGCGCATTTCAACGAAATTTGTCTTTAGCCCTTGAGACGTACCCAAAGCTACAATTCTTCCTTCGTCAATAATCCCTATTCGGTCGGAGAGGAAATCTGCTTCCTCCATATAATGGCTAGTGAGTAGAATTGTCTTCTTTCCTTTAAGTGCAGCTATATATTCCCAGATGGTTCTTCTTGCCTGGGGGTCAAGACCCAAGGTAGGTTCATCCAGAAATAATACCTGGGGGTCAGAAACAAGAGCCATGGCTATGCTGAGCCTGCGTTTCATACCTCCGGAAAACCTCCGCACTTGGTCTCTAGACCTCTCCATAAGCCCCATCGTCTCCAGTAGTTCCTTCGACCGACTTTTTACTACCTCAGAACTGAGGCCATGGACCTTACCAATCAGGGCCAGGTTTTCCCAGCAGTTAAGACGCTCCGAGAGAATGGTCTCTTGCGGCGATACCCCGATGAGTCTTTTGACCGCAAATGGTGTTTTAATTACATCGTTACCCAATACGGTAGCAGTCCCCCGGGTTGGCTTTAAAAGACAACACAACATTTTGATGGTCGTAGTCTTCCCTGCCCCGTTAGGGCCGAGGAGGGAGAAAAGCTCGCCCTTCTTTATCTCCAGATCAACGCCGTTCACCGCTACCAGGCCATTGAAACTCTTGGTAAGCTTAAAGATTTGTACTGCATTCATTTCTTCGCCCCCCTCTTTTTACAAATAATATCACACTCGATGCTTCAGGAACGATGACATCTAGTGTTAGAAGGATTGACTACAGAAATAAAAATGAGAACTTTCTAGCAACGACATATTTTCCCAGAGGGTTGCCCCTCAAGTATCGTCTGCGCTGGAGCGTTTCACTTCCGTGTTCGGGATGGGAACGGGTGGGTCCACTCCGCTAACGTCACCAAAAAGCTCTCTCATTAAGTATAGCCTATTCTTAAAAAAATGTGCAACTTATATTCCGTTTGATCACTGCCTAATTTCAGGCAAAGATGTTATTGAGTAACCTCAGGATTAACACAATTTGGCAGCACTTCGCCTCTTAATCCTGCAAGAATGTTTTCAGCAGCCATTATTGCCATATTTCTTCGAGTATGAACAGAGGCACTGGCAATATGAGGAGTAATGACCACGTTTTCCAGGGTGAGTAACGGATCATCAGGTGAAATCGGTTCAATTTCAGTAACATCTATGCCCGCTGCGAAAATTTTTCCCGAACTTAGTGCTTCGTAAAGTGCCTTCTGGTCAACTACCGGACCACGTGAAGTATTAATAAAGACAGCGGTTGGCTTCATCAATGCAAATTCACTGGCTCCGATCAAGTGATGGGTTTCAGGTAGTAATGGTACGTGAATACTGATAAAATCTGATTTAGAAAGTAGCTCATTCAGCTCAGAAACATATTTCATACCGAGTTGCTTCTCCTTCTCTTCGTTTCTTACAACATCATGATAGAGTACATTCATATTGAAGCCCCTGGCCCGCTTGGCTACCTCAATCCCGATACGCCCNAAGCCGATAATGCCTAACGTGGCATGATGTATGTCCTGTCCCAACAATATCATAGGGCCCCAAGTTTTCCACAGGCCCTTTCTAACATGCCGATCAGCCTCCACTACCCGCCTGGCTGCCGCCATGAGCAGAGCGAAAGCAATGTCAGCGGTCGTTTCGGTAAGCACACCCGGCGTATTTCCTACTGGGATACCGCGTCTTGTCGCTTCCATAATATCAATATTATCGTATCCAACGGCCAGGTTACTTACCACCTTCAGTTTATGTGCTGCATCCATGAGAGTAATATCAACCCTATCACTCAACATGGATAATAGCCCATCTACGTCCTTAACCTTTTCCAACAATACTTCATAGGATGGCGGTAATTCATGGCGCCACACCTCCACCTCTGTGACTTCGGCAATCATATCCAGCGCCTCCTGATCTATGAGACGACTAACAAAGACTTTTGGTTTCATGCTCTTTCCTTTCAAGGTGTTTTTTAAGTTAAGAGAACGAAATTATTTTGATACTAACAGGTCACGCATAGCCTGACCTTGCTGCCGACACCATTGGAAAATGATGCCTGTGTCCCATCCAATACAGAAATGACGAACCCCCATTTCAACAAACGGCTTTGCCTGTTCAAAGCTTCTGATTTCCACCCTGGGGGCGATACCTTTTTTCAAAGCTGTTTCTATCATAAGCTGGTGTGCTTTCTGTACTTCCGGGTCTTGTACCTGCCCCGGTTTGCCAATACTTATTGAATAGTCAGCCGGACCAAACTGGACCATATCCACACCTTTAATAGAAAGAATCTCTTCAAGATTCTCAATAGCGCCCTTCTTTTCAATCATGATGGCAATAACCACCTCGTCCAGACTTTTCACCCAATCCGCTGGGGTACTACCAACTCCATAGCCTGTGCTGCGCCGCATTCCATACCCATGAACACCGCCGGCTTCAGGTGTCTCCGACCTCACAAACCGGATACAGTCTTTGACGTCGTTTGCAGAACGACAGTCGGTAAAGAGCACGTTCTGGATGCCGGAATCAATTGCTCTGGCAGCGATAAACCCCCTTGCCTGCTCCTCTACTTTCATCATCGCCGACATATCCGGGAAGAGTTCAATGGTCCGGCCAAAATTATCCATTTGCTCCAGGCTAAAAGAGGAATATTCACCCACGTATTCTATGTAATCAAATGCCCCGGAATACCCGATTACTTCAATTATGCCCGGCCATGTAGACAGGACATGGATACCCAGTGTTGGCTTCCCTTCGTTTAGTAGCTCTCTAAGTCTGTTTCTTTTCATCTCTACGCTCCGTATCTTAGAACTTTCCGGTTTTCAACGCTTCGACATCGAAATCTGGCGACTTGCAGTAATTAATTATCCTGCGTTCTCTGTCTTCAACCTTCTGGCAAGCCGCTGGCACTTCCCTGGCAATCTCGTGAGGAATGACAACAACGCCATGCTTGTCAGCATGGATAAGATCGCCGTTATTGATTACAATACCACCTACCTTCACCGGTGTACCCGAATCTACTATATGGACATAGGCGTGTGATGGAATGACATCAGCAGCAAAGAAATGGAAACCTAGTTCACGGACTTCATCCAAATCTCTGACGCCGCCATCAGTAACCACTCCAAGACAGCCCAAAGCTCGGTGAATATTAGCGTTTACCTCACCCCACAGGGAACCGATGCAACGTGGTTGATCAAGGTCATGAATTACTGCTACCCTTGGATATGGAGTGTTGAGTATATTATCCCAGTGAGCCTCAGTAGCCCCTCGGTCACGTTCCGCGGGTGGGCTGTCAGCGACCATTGTAGCGGTGCATGCATAGCCAACCATAGGACCCAGGTCTGGAAAACAACATTTCACACCCAGCATAAAACCCTGATTTCTGGGTCTCACCTTGAAGGTCTCAATGGCATTAGAAATTGCCGGCGTTGGCCAAGCTTTTAGAGCCTCGATTTCTTCTTTAGATAAAGGTTCCATTTTGTTCTCCTTTCTTGAAGTGCATAATCGTTCATCAACATCTCTAGAGACTTAAATCAAATGACGGTCGCCTGTACGCCTAGTCATAATGCCTGAGCGAATATCATGTACTTTGCGCTTCACCAGCCCTTTCTTCTTTGGCATCGTGCTATTCAATCTTTCACCAAATTCACTTTAGGCTTGACCGTTGTGTTCACAACATTCTTAGGCCAGCGACCGCTAATAACTCTGGCTGCTTCTTGTCCCACACAAGTGCGTAAGCGTTTAAAAGCGTCATCAGAATATGAAGCCACATGCGGTGTAACCACCACATTATCCATCTTGAGCAGAGGATTATCCGGGTCTACTGGCTCCTTTTCGAAAACATCAATCCCAGCACCAGCAATTAACTTTTCCTGTAAAGCATAAATCAGAGCCTGTTCATCAATTACTGATCCACGTGCTGTATTAATGAGATAAGCAGTTGGTTTCATCAGCTTCAATTCCTTCTCGCCAATTAGATGCCTGGTCTCATCGTTAAGTAAACAGTGGACAGAGACAAAGTCAGACTTCTCAAGTAGTTCCGGTAAACTGACCATGGTTATTCCACATTCCCTAGCCACCGATTTGTCTAGGTAAGGATCACAGCCCAACGTAGTCAAACCGAAGCATTGTGCCTTTCTGGCCATCATCCTCCCGATGTTGCCACAACCTATCACCCCCAGTGTCTGTCCATGAATCGCCACCATTGGCCTCAACATCCGCGTAGCCGCCCTCCACCCATCATTTTTCAAAGCATTGTTTAAAATAACCAGTTTCTTAGCACAGGTCAGTAGTAATGCAATGGTGTGATTCGATACTTCTTCCCAGCAAAAATCCGGGATATTTACCACTAAGACACCATTATCAGTAGCAGCATCGACATCAATGGTATCGTATCCAATACCGTAGCGGACAACTGCCTTGAGCAAGGGTAAGGCCTCCATCACACGACGCGATATTTGTGCGGCAGCGGTCAGAATAACATCTGCATCCTTGGCACCTTCTATAGTCTCCTCCTCGCTAGAACTAGCAACTCCTATCAGCTTTGCACCCACCTTGGCCAGTTCCTCAGCCTCTTCCTGCATCACAGCACGGTCAGCTCCTCTGTCAACCAGAACTACTTTTGCTTGTTTTTCAGGCAACTTCGTACCTCCTGTCGTCTTATTTGTAACACCAGATAGTAACTGGAAACGGACAAGTCAGTCAACTGCTCAATTCTCCAGCTTAAGCAGAATTAACCTTATTGCCCTTTCTGAAGTATCTTCGATATAAAGTTCCGCACCATTCATGCATTCCCTTAGGCTAATAGGTCCCGGTGCAATACTCATAACAACATCTACACCATACTCGTATATAGCTCGGACATCACCAGCTATTTCGCCAACGATTGCCACTACCGGAATTCTTAATACCCTTGCTTTTGCCGCAACACCAGCTACTGTTTTTCCAAAAAATGTTTGCCCGTCTATTCTGCCTTCACCGGTAAATACTAGGGCTGCCCCTTTCAGGTGCTCGCTAAGTCCTACCGTGTCACTGACAATTTCTATTCCCTGTTTCAATTCAGCGCCCAGGAAAGCGACCATTCCTGCTCCCATACCTCCAGCAGCTCCTGCTCCCGGTATATTATAAACATCAATACCTAAGTCCCTTTTAATGACTCTGGCGTAGTTGGATAGTGCATCATCTAACTGATAGCACATCTCTTTTGTAGCTCCCTTTTGTGGACCATAGATTCTAGACGCTCCGTCTTTTCCGCAAAGTGGATTTTTCACGTCACAGGCAACAACAATCTGGCAATTAGCCAGGCGCTTGTCCAATCCAGATATATCTATTCGCCCCAATTCGGATAATGCTGCCCCACCTACTGAAAGCTCCGCTCCCTCCTTGTCGAGTAATCTAACGCCCAGAGCCTGAACCATTCCAGCACCACCATCGTTAGTAGCACTACCTCCGATACCTACAATTATTTTATGGCACTGAGCATCAAGAGCAGCCCGAATGAGCTGTCCCGTACCATACGTAGTGGTTATTAACGGATTCAGTCTTTCACAAGGAACCAGTGTAATTCCCGATGCAGCTGCCATCTCGACCACAGCACTAACTCCATCACCTAGAATACCCCATCTGGCTTCTACTGTTTCTCCCAATGGTCCAGCTACTTCAGCAGTCATGATACGGCCACGAGTATTATGAACTAAAGCTTCCAGTGTTCCTTCACCACCATCAGCCATTGGTACAATATCCATCTCGGCATCAATCAGAACACGTTTTATCCCGCGGGCTATGGCCTCGGCTACTCTCTGTGCACTGAGATTACCTTTGAAGCCTTGCGGGGCAATGACTATCTTCATCAGCTTTCCAACTTTGAAGTAATAATTTAGGGTTGGAAAATATCTGGCAAGCTACTCAGTTTGCCGATATAGTTGAAGGCTTTCTCCGAATGTGCATTGATCAAGGTTTCTTTATCAAATCTTACAATCCTTAATACCTGATCTCAGCCTCATCCCCCTAAAAATGATCTATAGATCGATGTTATAAGCCAGCACAGTTTACCACACATGACTAACTACACTCAATCAGAACCGACTTGAAAATAATGAGAGGATTTTGCGGTATTGTGAGTTAACTCAATGAGTTTCTTATAACAATCCCAAGGTTTATGTCTATTGACATCGCGGAGGCGAATAGCCTACCGTCTATCCCTAAGATAGGCAAGTTAAATGCAAGCGTACTTTATAAATTGTCGTGCCAAGAAGTATATTAAATACTCCAGAAGTGTCACCATGAAAAACTGTAGCCCGGCAACCATGGCTGTTACCCAACTTGTGGTGCATAAGTATTCCGAATCAGCAAGAGTTAGGACTTCCTTTAAATAGCATAACAGAACTTAGAAGGGCTGCATTTTCGCGAGTTCTGGATATCCAGTCATTTTGTTTTGCGAACTACATTCAATAAGAGAACGTTATTCTAGAAGTTACTATTTCTCTAACCCTCGCTTAAGCCGTTTTGCCCACTGCTTGCGAAACTTATTGACCTTGGGGGAAATCATCATCTGACAGTATGCTTGTTCCGGATGTCGTGAAAAGTATTCACAGTGGTAGTCTTCCGCAGGATAGAATTTGTCCAGCGGAACAATCTGCGTCACAATTGTTTCCTTCCACAAGTGAGCTCTATTGAGTTCTTCGATAAGTTCTTTGGCGATGGCTCTTTGTCGTTCATTATGATAGAAGATAGCCGAACGGTACTGTGTACCTATATCGGCACCCTGTTGGTTCAATGTCGTAGGGTCATGGACAGAGAAGAAAATCTCTAGGATTTCTCGGTACGAAATCCTGGCAGGATCAAATGTTACTTGAACTGCCTCCGCATGCCCTGTGTTATTGGTACAGACCTCCTGGTAAGTGGGATTTATGGTGGTGCCACCTGTGTAGCCGGAAATAACTTGCTCAACACCATCTACCTCCAGAAAGATAGTCTCAATACACCAGAAACAACCGCCCGCTAGGGTAGCTATTTCCATGGAAGTTCCTTGGTTCATAGCTTGTTCTCTGGCACGAATTTCAGTGCTAGGCCGTTTATGCAATAACGCTTACCTGTCGGCGGCGGGCCGTCATCGAAAACATGGCCCAAGTGAGAGTTACACCGAGCACAGAGCACTTCTGTCCGCACCATTCCGAGGCTCATGTCAGGTTGCTCGATAACATTGAGCCGCGAGACTGGTTCATAATAACTCGGCCAGCCTGTCCCTGAATCAAACTTGGTTGCGTTGCGAAAAAGGTCGGTTTCACAACGCACACATCGAAAAAGACCGGGTTCGTGGACTTGATGAAATAGGCAAGTGCCCGGATTTTCAGTTCCTTTCTTGGTAGTGATCTCGTACTGCGCTTTGGTCAATATTTTCTCCCATTCCGCATTCGATTTTTCGATTTTATCTACAATTACCACCTTGTTCCGCTTGGCATTATAAATTCGTATGGTTGTCATACGTCAACTCCCACTGAGCTTTTCGGTTCATTATAGAGTGTTCTGCATGGCAAAGGCAAAAATGCAGAGAGAGCAGCACCACATTGCTCTGGGTCTATAGGAAATATGATTTAGCAAGCGACATGAGTGATAGTTTTTTCGCCTCACAAGGTAAGAAACTCGCTTCTGATTTTGCGAAGCAGCGAATAGAATGCCGGNTGCTGTTCTGACGCGTTCGTTATTGTTATACCTTTTTGAAGACTCCAATAGCGTATTTAGTTCATCAGAACTCATAGCGATGCTTTTAGATTTTGTCCCCAAAGCTAAAGCACTGTGATAGATTTTTTAGGTGATAGGCAGATTGGGCTGCCGCTAGTTCTATTTGAGAAGTAACAATCTCCAGATTTTTACTGTTAATTTCCACTTAAAAGCTCCCGAAGTAAATCCGGTTCATTCACAGGTGTCCGGCATGTATATCGCTCACATACATACACTGTCGGCTTGTTATTAATCATAGCTCTGTTCTTGAAGAGCATTAGATTATCCATGGGTGCCGTGTCTGTGGGGTCATGGGCGATAACTACTTTGTTCGGGAGCCATGTATTGAAGAGAACCCGCAATAAATCTATAGTTGCTGCATTTTCCCGTGAGCCGACTATAACAATTTCCTTTGGGGCAGACAGGCAGAAGTTCAAAATACAGAGCCAGTTGCCAAAGCCAAGCGGATAACGTGATATTTTTCCTTGCATAGTCTCTAGCAAGTTTATTGCTATCTGTTCCAGCCTCTCGTTTCCAGTCAATCGAGATACTTTCATTAGTGCCGAAGCAGCTGCTGATGAACCTGAGGGCATTACCCCGTCGTGAATATTGCTTGGACGAATAAACAGAGCTTCATGTCGCTTGCCCGTATCATAGAACATACTGGCTGCTTCGTCCCAGAACTCCTCAATCATGACATCGGTCAATCTTATAGCTTCCTTAAGCCACATACCGCTGAAAGTAGCCTGATGTAAATTCAGCAAACCCTCGATAAGCAGCGCATAGTCGTCAAGATAGCCTTCAATTCTGGCTTTACCATCCTTGTAGGTATGCTTAAGATATCCGTCGGATATCATCGCTTTTAGTAAAAATGAACCGTTGGCAACCGCTGCTTCAAGATAGTCATCACGGTTGAAGACACAGGCAGCCTCAGCAAGGTTGGCCAGCATCAGCCCATTCCATGAAGTCAGGATTTTATTATCACGAGCCGGCCGGACTCGCTCCTTACGTATATCGAGCAAAGAAGCTTTGGCCTGTTTAATAATGTCCGACTCTTCTACTGGAAGGTTGCTACTAATATGAAGAATATTACGACCTTCAAAATTGCCCTGTGAGGTAATGTTAAAGTAGTCATTTACAATATTGGCAGTTTCCTTACCTAGAATGTTCGTAACCTCATCATACGTCCAGAGATAGTATTTACCTTCTATACCCTCACTGTCGGCATCCTGTGTACTGTAAAAGCCACCTTCCGGGCTGGTCATCTCTCTCAGTACATAGTCCATAGTCTCTTCAGCTATGCGCCGGAACATTGCCATTCCGGTAACAATATAGGCATGCAGACATACCTGGCTCAGCAATGCGTTGTCATAAAGCATCTTTTCGAAATGCGGCACAAGCCATTTGTTGTCGGTAGAATAGCGGTGAAATCCACCACCTATCTGGTCATAGATACCACCCTTCGCCATCTTTTCCAAAGTCAGTGTTACCATATGCAAAGCTTCTTTATTGTCAGTGCGGTGATAATATCTCAATAAGAATTCGAGTGCCAAAGGCTGCGGGAATTTGGGTGCAGTGCCAAAACCACCATTCTCAACATCGAAGTCATGTTTAAGTGTCGAAAATGCCTGGTTCAGTGTATCAATCGCCAGTGGCTTCATCTCTGTGGGAATATTGATTTTTACATCGAGTGCTGTCATTATCTTTTGGGTGGCCTGTTCTACTTCACCACGACGATTTCGGTAAAAATCAGCCACAGCCTTCAGAACGCGGCCGAAACCGGGCATACCATGCTTATCTTCAGGAGGAAAGTACGTTCCGCCAAAGAATGGTTTGCCCTCCGGCGTCAGGAAAACAGTTAACGGCCAGCCACCACCACCTGTCAATGCCTGTACCGCTTCCATGTAGACTGCATCGAGGTCGGGGCGCTCTTCTCTGTCTACTTTGATATTAACGAAGTTTTCATTCATGAAAAGGGCGGTTTTTTCGTTCTCGAANGACTCATGCGCCATGACATGGCACCAATGACATGCCGAGTANCCAATACTCAAAAGTATCGGCTTNTCNTCNNTCNGGGCANGNATNAGTGCCTCATCACCCCACGGATACCAGTCTACCGGATTCTCTGCGTGTTGAAGCAGATATGGGCTGGTTTCCTTAGCTAGACGATTAGGTTGTTGTCTCATCACAAACTGCATCGCCGGCGGTCTGATCTAATTTACTCCAGCAAAGTAGAGTCTAATAATAAGCCAAATATTCCTGATTTTGTCATTTCTGAGCGAATATTTGTTCCACAAACTTCCAGTTTACCAGCTTCCAGAAAGATTCTATGTATTTGGCCCTGGCATTCCTGTAATCAATGTAGTAAGCATGTTCCCACACGTCACATGTTAGCAGCGGTTTCTTGCCATCCTTCATTGGGTTGCCTGCATTGTTGGCAGCTTCGATGCCCAGACTACCCGAAGGATTCGTTACCAACCAGGCCCATCCCGAACCGAATAATGTTACCGCAGTATTGGTGAACTGCTCTTTGAATTGAGCAAATGACCCGAAGTCCTTGGCTATGGCACTGGCCAATGCTCCGGTGGGTTCGCCACCACCTCTAGGTGATAGGCAGTTCCAGTAGAAAGTGTGGTTCCAGACTTGTGCGGCGTTGTTGAAAATACCACCCGTAGCCTTCCTCACGATATCTTCTAGGGCAAGATTCTCAAACTCTGTACCGACTACAAGTCTGTTAATATTATCAACGTATGTCTTGTGATGCTTGCCATAGTGGTATTCTAGGGTCTCGGCCGATATATTGGGTGCCAGTTCATCCTTCCCATATGGTAGTTCAGGTAGTTTGTGTTCCATCATATCCTCCTTTTATTTTATCGTATTGGTTGTTCTACTAATTATAGTTTGTTTCTTGCCATGATTTCTAGCTCGTTATTGACCGGAGATACCATCTACCCCGGTAGCATCAACCCCATCCATAGATCTATACGAAAGATAACATAAATATCCTTTGTATTTCGTTCTTTTCATTTGTTCCATTACACACACAGTAGAACCTCGAAAGAAGACGTCCCATAGGCATTCTTAACATTATAAATGCCTATACCAAAATGCATACCTTCTACAGCCGCAACTGGCTTGTATCGAGCCATACCATATATAATATATAGATAACTCAGGACGACCTAACCAGAAATAGTGGTAAAAAGTATTAGTCTAATCAGTAACAAAATAGGAGGTTGACATGTCTGATGTGATAGCTAAGGTGATATCCCAGAAGGGGACTTGTGCGGCTCAACACAAGATTGGTGACGAGTTTGTTATCGGACAACATACTCCGCCCAACCTTTGTTCATGGGCTTTTTACTCCCTTTTTCCATTTGCCCAAGTCCTGCAATTCGACGGTTCGTTCCCCTGGGAGAAAGACCGCAACAAGACTACTGTTGCATGTCCTGACCCAACAAATCCGGTAATTTTTGAATTAAGGCGTTCTTCGCCTCACTGAAATAGATAATGTTGAGGCTAAGTAACATAATAAGTTGTTTCTTCAAATTCGTGGCTTTGCGTTCATATCGAGCAGCCCAAGCAGCACATCCAACGCCCAAGCAAACGAACACGATTCCAAAAAGCCCAATCAGATCTAATGAGACACAAAGGATACCACCAGCCACTATTCCCACCGTTACAAGAACTATCGCCAAAATATTATAAATATTTGCCTTGTGTTTCGCTGTATCAATTTCGTCCTGAATTTGAAACGCATCCAATCCCGTATCTTCCCCAACCTGACTTTCCCCACATCTAGGGCATAATAGGGCATCATAATCTGTTTTCCATCCGCAGTATGGACAGTATGGCATATCCACACCTCCCAGTCTTTTTCAAGATAATAAGGTAAAGTTAATTAAAATCCACCATTTTGGGTGGCATGTGCACCAGGAGATTATTATAAAATTCTATTATAAATTTACTAGAGTTAGCACTAGTGTATCACCAGCAAGCTTTTTAATGATACCTAGTTCTTCAGCCAGGGCATCATTCTCCTGAGCTTTTTACCCACAACTTCGATAGGATGCTCTGTTTCCATCCTTCTTATAGCGTTAAAGCTGGGGCGGCCAGCCTGGTTTTCCAAAATCCATTCTGTAGCAAAGCTGCCGCTCTGGATCTCGGCCAGGATTTGCCTCATTTCTTCCTTAACCAAATCATCAATAACTCGTGGGCCCCTTGTATAATCTCCATACTCTGCCGTATCACTCACTGAATAACGCATATAACTTAAACCACCTTGATAAATCAGGTCAATGATGAGCTTTAACTCATGGCAAACCTCGAAATAGGCTATCTCCGGTTGGTAGCCAGCTTCTATCAATGTTTCAAAACCAGTCTTTATCAGAGAAGAGATTCCTCCACAAAGCACTGTTTGTTCGCCGAAGAGGTCAGTCTCGGTCTCTTCAGCAAAAGTCGTTTCCAGAACCCCTGCTCTAGCACAACCAATACCCTTAGCATAGGCCAGAGCCGTGTCTTTGGCTTTTCCCGAGGCATCTTGATGGACAGCTACCAAGGCCGGCGGTCCCGAACCTTCAGTATAAAGTCTTCTGAGCATATGCCCCGGACACTTAGGCGCTATCATGCTAATATCAACCTCTGCTGGAGGTACAATTTGAGAAAAGTGAATACTAAAACCATGTGCAAACATAAGTGTCTTGCCCTTGACCATTTCCTTCTCAATTGACTCCCGATAGATTCTGGGCTGCAAAGTATCCGGAGCTAACATAACAATTATATTTGCCTTCTTGGCTACTTCAGCAGCAGTGGCTACTTCGAAACCAGCTTTCTTTGCCGCCTTCCATACTTCAGTGCCTGGTAATTCAGCAACAACGACCTGGCAGTTGCTGTCCCTTAGATTCTGAGCATGGGCGTGTCCCTGACTCCCAAAACCAATAATGCCAATTGTCTTTCCTTTTAGTAAATTCAGATTGGTATCCTTGTCGTAATAAATTTTAGCCATAATGCCTCCTTATTAACCTTCAGTCGTCAAATATCAACTATCGGCAGCAATTTAAGGACTGCTTCCGCGAGTTAAGGCTATCCTGCCAGTACGTGTGAGTTCCTTAACACCAAAATCGCGAAGCAACCCAAGTAAAGAATTCAGCTTGTCTTCATCACCAGTAACCTCCACCGTAAGTGAACCTGGAGCAACATCAACTATGTTAGCACGGAAAATGTCAACGATTTGGATAATCTCGTTTCTTGTCGAGGCGGTAGCCTTTACTTTAATTAAGGCCAATTCTCTGGTCACTATGTCCTCTTCAGTTATATCAGCTACTTTAATCACATTGATTAGCTTCTCCAGCTGCTTCCTCACCTGCTCTACCTGAGCAGTATCACCTCCAACAACAATGGTCATGCGCGACAAGCCGGGATGCTCGCTCCCCCCAACAGCAAGGCTTTGAATATTAAAGGCGCGCCGTCGAAATAAACTGGCTATTCGATTAAGTACCCCTGGTTTATCCTCAACTAAAGCCACTAAAGTATGTTTTGTATCAATCAATTTGCCCCCCAATAGATAAATTCCAAATCATAATATCAAGTTAAAAACCTCTTCTTTCTGTCATGAGAATTCTTCTTAACTTTTTTGCACTTTGTAATTGATGCTTAGAGCTTTCCCTCCAGTACCTCCGGCCTTGATGGCTCGAAAAATCTGGCCAGGCTTTCCCCTGATGGCACTATTGGATAGATGTTCTCCTCGGGCTCAATTAGAAAATCGATGAGAAAAGCTCCAGGATACTCCATGGCCTTCTGTATAGCGGGGATGACTTCTTCTCTGCGTTTCACCCTGACACCAGGAATGTCATACGCTTCGGCAATTTTGACAAAATCTGGATTCCAAAGTTTCGTGTCAACGTAGCGCCGCCCATAGAATAGCTCTTGCCACTGTCTTACCATGCCTAAATACCCATTGTTCATGATAGCTATTTTCACAGCAATTTTATCCTGTGTCAGGGTAGCTAATTCCTGGATAGTCATCTGAAAGCCGCCATCACCGGCAATACACCATACCACCTCCTCTGGGCGACCAACTTTGACTCCCATGGCTGCTGGTAGTTCAAATCCCATGGGCCCCAATCCTCCCCCAGAAATAATGCTATTTGGCTTGGTATAAACGAAGTAACGTGCCGCCCACATTTGATTCTGCCCAACCCCGGTAACCACTAAAGCCTCACCTTCTGTGGCCTCATAGATCTGGTGAACGACATATTGAGGTAAAAGCTCATCGCTCTGCCTGATTTCTGGCGATGGATACTCATACCTCCACTGTTCTATTTGAGAAAGCCAATCCACATGCTCTCTTCTCGCAATCTCCTTATTCAGGGTCGTGAGCACGCTTTTTACATCCCCGACTACCGGAACATCGGTGGGTATATTTTTCCCAATTTCCGCGGGGTCAATATCGATATGAATAATTTTGGCATTGGGAGCAAATTCCTTGGTATCTGCTGTAGCCCGGTCATCAAATCTCATGCCAATAGCGATAAGAAGGTCGGCATTTTGGACTGCCATATTAGCGTAACCTGTGCCATGCATCCCCAGCATGCCAAGATTAAGTATATGGTTTCCAGGGAAGGAACTCAGGCCAAGTAGAGTATGAGTTACTGGTAATTGTGCTTTCTCAGCAAATTCCTTAAGCTCATCGTAAGCTTGAGAAATAATTATCCCCCTGCCAGCAATGATAACAGGCTGCTCAGCCTCGTTAATTAGCTTTGCTGCTTTCTTAATTTGAGCTGGATGCCCGCGAGAGATAACCTTGTAGCTCGGTAAATCAAGCTTATCGGGATAAACAAAGTCCGTTTGCTCTTGCTGGACATCCCGTGGTATATCAATAAGCACAGGCCCTGGCCGCCCTGTCTGGGCAATGTGGAAAGCCTCTTTGACCGTTTTAGCCAGTTCAGCAACATCGGTAACAATATAGTTATGTTTAGTGATTGGAAGGGTGATGCCCGTTATATCCGTCTCCTGAAAAGCATCCTTGCCAATAAAAGGTCTGGCTACCTGGCCAGTTATAGCTACTATGGGTGCTGAATCCATATAAGCACAGGCAATGCCGGTAACCAAATT
>JGI24422J19971_10001199_pt1 | contig 15620 bp, 12 predicted proteins | sample DeeMarSWOR152_54_FD_19971 | JGI IMG/M metagenome (IMG submission 19971) | reverse complement strand
ATTTTGATATTACTTTGACATGTAATGATGCCAATGGGTGCAGTTCAACGCAATACAGAATAAACGGCGGTGCCTGGACAACAGGCACAACAATATCAATAACTACCGAGGGCAATCATACAATAGAGTACAATTCAACAGATAATGCGGGGAATGTTGAAGCAACCCATACAATTTATGCCGCGCTGGATAAAACGCTTCCAACTACCACAGATAATGCACCTTCCGGGTGGCAAACCACTAACTTTGATATTACCCTAAATTGTAATGATGCAACTTCCGGGTGCGATGTAGTAGCTTATAGAATAAACGGCGGTGCCTGGACAACAGGCACAACAATATCAATAACTGCCGAGGGCAACCATACAATAGAATACAATTCAACCGACAATGCAGGGAATGTTGAAGCAACAAAAACAGTTTATGCGTTATTGGATAAAACAGACCCGGTAACAACAGATGATGCGCCTTCCGGGTGGCAGACCTCTGACTTTACCGTTACATTAACCTGTAATGATGCAGTTTCTGAATGCGATGTAACTGGGTACAGGGTTGATGGCGGCGCATGGACAACAGGCACAACAATACCAATAAACACTGATGGCAACCATACAATAGAATATAATTCAACCGACAATGCAGGGAATGTTGAAGCAACAAAAACAGTTTATGCAGCACTTGATAAAAATCCGCCGGATATTGCAATTTCAATTTCAAAGAATTATACCAAAAACGGGGCGTTGATAGTGTATTCAAATTCCACAACAATTATCGCAATAATAACAGATACAATATCGGGCGTTGATATGGACAGTATTAACATTGCTATGTCACCGGGTGCACCTCACAACTGTTCAAATGTTTCTTCTGCAAACACAGTAACTGTTTCATGTGATTTTAATGTGACTAACGGTACTGCTTATAATGTAACTTTTAATGTAAATGATATTATAGGAAATGGTAACTCAAACACAAAAAATTTCACGGTGGATACATCAGGTCCTCCGCTGAATGTGAACTCACCTGCAGACGGCGTGATAACAAAAAATTCACAGGTAACAGTTAGTGGTACAACCGACCCCGGTGCATCCATCACCGTAAACGGAGAAGATGTGACAGTTAATGGAGGCGGAACATTCACTAAAACAGTAACTTTAACACAACAGGGTCAAAACATTATAACAATCACCGCAACACAAAACGATGTTCCGAGAACTGTGATAAAAACAGTAATTTTTGATTCGGGAACTCCGACAATAAATTCAGTAGATATAACACCGGATGTTTTAAAAGGCAGTGAAATAGTAACAATCACGGTAAATGCAACAGATAGTATAGATGATAATTTAACCGTAAATGTAACAATAAACGGAATAACAATACAATTAAACAAAACAGGTGCAGACACATACAGCGGCACAGTTAATGCACCTGCGACCACTGGAACTTACACTATAACCGTTACAGCAACAGATGATGCGGGAAATTCCGATTCAGATAATTCAAAAAATTTAATTGTTGATAATGACGGACCAACAATTAATATCGGAATTTCAAATATCTGTAAGTCAACGCCTGCAATAATAGTAAGTTCAAATTCCATAACAATTACTGCGACCCTGAACGACGCATTATCCGGTGTTGATATAAATATGACCAATATTACCCTGACCAGCAATAATGTCACAAGGCAATTCTTTAATAGCACAACCAATACCACAATCAATATTACGGAGAAATTGGATTTCAATTGTTCAAATATCAGCTTTTCAGGAAATAAAGCAGTCATTTCGTGCAATTTAACCAACGGCGGTAATTACACTGCAAAAGTGTATGCAGAAGATATTTTAGGAAATAATAATACACAAACAGAAATATTCACGGTGGACACATCATGTACTATACCAAAGCCTAAGACGAAATCAGCAAAACGAGGTTCTGCTGCTGCCCCGGTAGTACTCCCCCCTACACCCGAATGCACAATAGATATTGACTGCCCAGGAGGTAAAATCTGTGAAAATGAGAAGTGTGTCGCTAAACCAAAGCCGGAATGCACAATGGATGGCGACTGCCCGGAAGGCAAGGTATGTGAAAATGAAAAGTGTGTTGAAAAACCGCCCGAATGCACAAAAGATGCCGACTGCCCGGAAGGTAAAGAATGCAAGGACGGGAAGTGTGTCGAGAAATCAAAACCGGAATGCACAACAGATGCCGACTGCCCGGAAGGAAAAATCTGTGAAAATGAAAAGTGTGTTCCTGAACCAAAAGTTTGCGGCGACGGAATATGCGAGGGCGGTGAAACCTGCGGGAACTGCGAGGATGACTGCGGTGCCTGCCCGGAACCAGAATTAATAGTTAATTGCCCGAAAGATGTCAAAGCAGGTACAGCGGCAAAATGCAGCGTTAAAGACGAGAATAATAACCCTGTTTCGGATACCACCGTCACATTAAATATGCCTGACGGAACCACAGAAACATTCAGAACAGATGCCGATGGGAATGTTGAATTCACTACTCACGAATCAGGGAAAATTGATGTCTCTGCAAGCAAGACAGGTTATGCGGAAGGTGAAAAAGCACATGTTTCTGTTTCCGTAAGTAAGGAAACGCCGCTGTCATGGTATCTTTTACCTTTGCTCCTTATTTTAATTTTAGTGATACTTCTGGTGTTCAGGAAAAAAAAGAAAACAGCACTGGAAAGCGCGGAATAAGGAATATGTAATTAATTTTTGAGAATGGAAATTGCAAAAGCAAAAATAAAAAATAATATTTTAATTTTAATCCCCGCATCAATACTTATCATCGCGTTTATTTCAGGATGCGTGGAAAATGAAAATAAATATAAATATTCAAAAACAATCAGCGGTATTAATGTATATTCACAAATCCCTGTTTCCGAAGTTGAAAACTGGGACGATGTTCTCCTGATTCATAAAGATAATGACACAATTATTCGCTGCAATCTTGAACTTTCGGCGGTTTCGCATTCAAATTATAACGGTCCTGAAATAAGTATCGGAAAAGGTGACAGAACAGGAATTTACATACACGAAAACTCGGCAGCGATAAAGGGTGTGAATGATGCGGATATTACGCGTGCATGCCACGCCTTTGTATGTCTCAAGGAAGGACTAACATGCCCTGAAAATTTAAGTAAAATTAAAGAAATTATTAACACAAATCACCTGAATATAATCCTGGACAACACAACAAGCGGGAAGTCGGTACACGGCTATATTGAATTGTTTGAGGCATTCGGTCATGTCCGGGTAAGTTCCATAGACCTTTATTTAATGGATAACCAAAAATGCGAGCTCATGAGCAAACTCCGGAGAGTTGATGTTGTTTACCAGAGTATAAATATAACAGGCAAAACAGTAAATGACTGCGATATTGACGGTATCTTAATCCTAAAATCGGATAACAATGAAATTAAAGTCACGGGCAAACAAATAATACTTTCGGGTGATGATGAGCACCTGCACAGTGAAGAAATGCTTGTTTTTGATATAATTGCACCGGAGTTAAGACAACTGATGCATCAAAATAAAAATTAACTTAAAATTTAATCAGAATAATGAGCATAAGGGGGGGTGCACAAGTGCACCCCCCTGGGGGATAGAGTGGACCCTTAAATTTTAATTTTTTGAAAAAAATAATCAAATTTTTAGTATTTCTATAATACTATTAATATATTTAATTTAATCTTTAAAAGTTAAAATGAAAAATACAATTAAAACAAAAAAATCTTTTTAGAAATTCTAAAACGATATCATACCTTATTTTAAGATTAAAATCTACTTTATTATTATAAGGGCTGTTTTTTAGAAATTCATGTTTTTTAGAAATTCTAAAATTTTGGATTATATTTAATCGTAGATTACAAATAACTTATGTGTAAAAATTGCAGAAATCTTTAAAAAATTGCAAATTTTACACTTTTTAAAACAATTAACAAAAAATATCAAAATATAGAATGGAACACAAACTAATCCGGAGGATATTAAAAGGTGTCGGCGAGAAAAAGATAATCACTGCGCTGACATTGATGAAGAACTCAAAGATGAGTGATGCAGAACTTATGAAAGTGTTAAATCTCGGAACAAGCAATTCTGCTGCATATTACAGGAAAGAGCTGGAAAAAGAGGAAATTATAAAAGGTTACAGGGCGGAAATTGACTGGAAAAAGCTCGGGTACCCCGTCAGGTTCACAATCATTGTTGAAGGAGAAAGCCCCGAATTATTGCTTGAAATGGAAGAAAAGCAAAATTTAGCCATAAAAGAATATAATGAAGTCGTCGGCGATGTTTATGTTATATCTACAAAAAGCGGGGGAATTATTCTTGAGGATATGTCTTTCTATTTCGGCAACCGCGCAATTGCAATCATTAAAGGGTGTGCAACATCCGAACACGATGTCGTTTTGTATTCAAAGTACCGCCTGTTTGACGTATATCCTGAAATTAAGACCACGATTGCGATATTAAAAGATAATGTTATTAAAAATTTTATCATTAATAAAGAAAACCTGGACATTTTAGTCCCTGAGTACAAGCCCGAAAAAAAGGACAGGATTGAAGAATCAAAATTAAAGCCCAAAGAAGAAACAGAGCATGAGCGGCTTCTCAGGAACCTTGAGGAGTTTTTCAGTTGAAATTAAAAATAAAGATATAAATGGAAATTTTAATTAAAAATTGTATTTTCAAAGGAAAAGAGCAGTCAATTTTAATTGAAAATAATAAAATAAATGGAATAGGAAAAATTAAAGGCGAGCACGATTATGTAATTGACGCAAAAAACAAGGCGGTAATGCCGGGGCTTGTAAATACACACACGCATCTTGCAATGACCCTTCTTCGCGGGATTGCCGATGACCTCCCGCTTGACGAGTGGTTAAATAATCATATCTGGCCGTATGAAAGAGAACACCTCAACCCGGAGTTTTGCCATGTCGGCTCTTTATTAGGGTGCCTTGAAATGCTCAAGTCAGGAACAACCTGCTTTTTTGACCTGTATTTTTTTGAAGAGTCGTGTTTTAAGGCGGTTGAAAAATCAGGGATGCGCGGGTTTCTCTCGCAGGGAATACTTGATTTTCCGACTCCTGAATATGAAGCAGGAGAAGCCATCAGAACAGCGAAAAAATTTATTGAAAAATTCAAGGGGAAAAATGAAAGAATCAGGCCCGCGCTCGGACCTCATGCCCCGCACACATGCAGCAGCGAAACACTGATTGCGGTAAGAAATCTTGCAAACAGGTATAATTTAAAAATTAATATTCATATTTCGGAAACACGAGATGAAGTTAAAAGGATAATTGAAAAAACCGGGATGAGACCTGTTGAATATTTAAATGAAATCGGTTTTTTAGGAGATGATGTAACTGCTGCACACTGTGTATGGCTGAATGATAATGAAATTAAAATTTTAAAGGAAAGGGGGGTTTGCGTTTCTCACAACCAGGTAAGCAATATGAAACTTGCATCCGGCATTGCTCCTATTACAAAAATGATTGATGCGGGAGTAAATATAACCCTCGGAACCGACGGGTGCGCGTCAAACAACAATCTTGATATGTTTGAGGAAATGAAGACAGCAGCACTGCTGCATAAGGTAAGTAATTTAGACCCGACAAAAATGCCTGCAAAAAAAGTTGTTGAAATGGCAACCACAAATGCTTACCAGGCGCTTGATTTGAACTGCGGGATTGAAGAAGGAAAACTTGCCGATTTAATTTTAATTGATTTAAAGAAGCCGCATTTAACGCCCATGTATAATTTCAATTCGCATGTTGTTTATTCTGCAAAGGGAAGTGATGTTGACACGGTAATTGTCGGGGGAGAAATTTTAATGGAGAACCGTGAAGTTAAAACGCTTGACGAGGAGGAAATTTTAGAGAAAGCGAAAGAGATTGTCAAGTGATCGGGGAAACTAATTTTGTTGAAATTTTATTTTTTGGGAAATGTTGAATTAAAATTTTAATTAAATTCCCGAAATTTTCCCGGTATTTTGGAATTTTTATTTATATTCTAAAAAACTAAATATATAACAGATATAGAACATGGAACCTGCTTATGCTAAAGTTGGCTCAAAAGGGGAATTGTATCTGCCGAAGAAGATTAGAAAAAAACTTGGTTTTGAGCCAAATAAAAGGATTGTTTATCGTATGATAAAAAACAAATTAGAAGTAGAAAAAGTACCTGATGTAGTTGAGTTGCTGAAAAAACCAAAATTCGCATCCGTAACTCCTGATGAGTTTGAAGATTGGTCCGAAAAATGGCAAAATGAAATATTCGGAAAAGAAAGAGAAAAAAAGAAAAAATGATTTTACTTGATACTACTTATATCCTGCCGCTGTACGGTATTGACATAAAAATCCCTGGTTTTGAGTCTGGTTTTGAGGAAATACTTTCAAGTTCAGAAAAACCCGGAATTTCATCAATCTCTGTTCTTGAAGCAAAGGGAAAACTCACAAAATTTTTTAATACAAAAGAAGGACTGAAAAGATATAAAAGCGGATTTATCGCAATAACAGAAAGTTTGCGATTTAAAATTTTTGATTTCGTTGACAGGGAAATTGATAAGAATTCTACAAAAATTTTCCTCTACGGGCATAGAGACATTTTTGACTGCATAATTGCCGCAACAGCACTTAAACATGCAGACCTGCTTGTTACGGAAGATATTCCTCTTAAAAAGATTATGAATAAATTGTTTCCGGATTTTAAAGTTCTTGAATGGAGTGAATTTGCAGGAGAATATTGAATTAATTCATGTTTCAAAAAATTTCAATTAAATTTTCTTAATAACCAATTTAATAATTTATAATTTCAAATAGATTGGATATGCTGTAAAATACTACCCATAACTTATAATTACTTTTAATTTATTAATTTTAATTCCCAATATATTAATGGGTACTGGAAACTGCACAAAAATTATAGGTGCTTGCCAAAAAAATTCAAAACTATAAATCATGATAAAAAAAGCCGGTGTTATACTGCTTATTTGTGTAGTAATAGCTTTGTTTTTTGGTATGATAGGACTGGGTCTGATGCTAATTAAATAATACACAAGGTAAAGTTTAAGTTAAGTAGTAATGAGAGCGCAAGTTAAGCGCAGGGTTGATTTTCGGAAACGGTAAAACGCAATAAAACGGATTTGGGAACAGCGGTAGCTTGAAAGCAAGGACTCTATAGATGCTCATCAGATTTTTTTACCAATCGCATCCTTGAGTGCTTTTTTATGGATTTCTGCCGCCGCATGTATCGTACCCAGCGGGCCCCCTGAACCCCTGCATGCATGCTGTGTTAAAAGCCCGACATTGGACAATGCTTCATCAATTTTTAGTCCTTTCAATTTATCTGCAAGAAAATAAGAAGCGCCGCAGGGAGAACTTTTGGTTACGGTAATATTTTTAATAATTCCGTTATCTTTGTCAATTTCAACTTCAAATTCGGGAATACCGAATTCTTCTGAAATGTCTGCCGCACAAAAACACTTCGGGGATACGACTTTTTTAACACCCGCCAGTGCATAAACAATATCTTTGTGTCCCGAATAATCGCAGATGACATCCGCATCAAAAATCTCTCGCGGAATTTTCTTTTTAAATATTTCAATATCGTCAATTATTGCCGGCAGGTTTTCAGGGAGGAATTGTAACATAAATTCTGTATGCTTCCCGTGTTTTTTAATTGTTTCAATAAATTTATTTGCGCATGCTGCACTGCCTATAATTGCAACTTTCGTCATTCTCCGGCTAAATTCCCCCGATAATTTATCGCGAGGTATATATAATTATATTGTAAATTAATTAATTATTGCAAAATTATGATTGTTTTTTGTTTTTTCAAATAAGATAAATTTTAGTATATTATGCAAAGTACTGTGGAGGGGGAAATAAAAAATTTAACCAGGGCATTAAATGGTTTAAAAGATACCGACCCTTTTGTGGTGTCAGGTGCAATCCGGCAAATCGGGGACATGAAGCATAAAATCCCTGTCAATTTCCAGGGGAAGGTCATCCTTATGATTCTTAAACTAAGCGGCGATGCAAACCAGATGGTGCGTTTGCATGCCGCAATAGAACTCGGCATGTTAAAAAACATCACGCCGACAGATATGCATGCTGCGGTTGTAAGAAGATTGCTTGAACTGTCAGAAGATGCCGAATGGGGGGTTCGCAGCCATTCTGTTATTGCTCTCGGTAGNTTAAAATATAATATTCCTTACGCACTGAGAGCAAGAGTCATAAAAAGAGTTTTTAACTTAACAAGGGACAATAATTCCGAAGTGCGCGGTTTTGCGTCTATTGCCATTGGAAATTTAAAATATCTTATCCCGAGAAAGATGCGGGGAAAAGTTGTTAAAGAACTTTTAAACATGAGCCGGGAGAAGGATTTAAAAAAACCTGTAATAGATTCCATTGGAAATTTAATTGATATTATCCCNCAGTATCGCAGGAAAGAAATTGTTAAACGATTACAGGAATTAATGCACGACGATGAATTTATTGCAGCAACTGCCTCTAAAACCCTGGGAGATATCGGTAAAAAAATCCCGCTCAATATGAGGAGAGGGGTTACAAAAGAGTTAATGAAATTAACAGAGGAACAGGATGAAACTATTAAATGCGCGGTAGTTCTGACTGTTGGAAATTTAAATGAAATTATCCCTTCCGATATGCAAAAAAAAGTTGTTGACAGGCTGCTTGAACTGACAAGGGAATTTNACNTTGAAAGAAAATTAAATTCGGTTGAAGTAAGGATTGCTGCAATAACCGCGATNGGTATTTTACACGCGGCAATTCCCGATGACATGAAAAAGTATATAACCGGGAGATTATTGAACTTAACGGCTGATAAAAACTGGAGGATTAGAAGTTCTTCTGTGCAATCTCTCGGGATGTTAAAGGATTATGACTACAAAAATATCAACAATGCACTTGACAGGTTACTTAAATTAATGGATGATTCTGACTGGCATGTGAAATCGGCTGTCTTGCATGCGATGGGAAATATCGGGGAAGCAATTCCAAGATACAGGCAAAATAAAAAAGCTATTGAAAAAATACTGGAATTAACTCACGAGCATAATCTTAATGTTAAAATTCCGGCAACCGTTGCACTTGGAAAATTAAAAAGCATTATTCCAAGGGAATGCAGGGAAGAAGTCACACAAAGAGTACTTGATATGAGCGCAGATGAGGGTCTTAATGTAAGCGGCTCTGCCGTCTGGGCAATAGGCGAATTGTGCGAGGTAATCCCGAAAAGCATCCAGGAGGATGTAGTCGTGAAATTATTGGAAATAGGTAAAAGGGGCGGCTGGGAATTCGGGCGCCCTGTTGCCGAAGCACTGGGGAAATTAAAAAATATTATTCCTCGCGAAATAGGCGAAAAAGTTATAAAGTCATTATTGAAATTATCCTGCGACAGCGACTGGGGAGTTAGAAGACCTGCTGCATGGTCGTTGGGTGAGTTAAAACTGATTATGCCGAAAGACATGAACCTGAAGGTTTTAAATCAACTCCTGTTACTTTCCGATGACATGGTTTCGGGGGTAAGGGCAAGAGCAGTATATTCCCTTGGAAAACTTGGTTCAATTATTCCCGCGGATATGCATGAAAAAATAATAATAAAAATTCTTTTCCTTGCCAAAGACCCGGACTGGATTGTAAGGAGAGCATCGGCGGAATCTCTTGGAAATTTAAAAATTATAATTAAAAAGGACATGAAAACAGATGTTGTAAATACTGTTGTTGATTTAAGCGAGGACCCCATGTGGGGGGTAAAAGAGAAAGGCATTCATTCACTTGTTTTACTTGATGAAATTGTCCCCGATAATATAATGGAAAGAACTATCGCTAAATTATTGGGATTAACAGGGGATGATAACGATATTGTAAAAGTTATGTCTGTCCAGTCGCTTGGAAAAATCGGAAAAAGAATTCAAAAGGATAAGCAGGTCCATACCTTTGAAAAAATCATTGAATTATCTTACGATTTTGAGTGGAATGTCCGCAGGGTCTGTGCTTTAACAATCGGGGAATTAACAAAAAAATTTAAAAATATTCCCGAAGAGCAAAGAACAGAGATAATTGAAAGAATGCTGAACCTTTGCGGTGATCGGGACTGGAGCGTGCGGGATGCGTCGGCAAGGGCAATCGGGGGCATGGGCGTTGTTATACCGAAACCCCTGTCTGAAAAAGTTATAAGCAAATTGATGGAATTGACCGTTGATTTTGACCCGAGTGTAAGGGATTCTGCGTTCAGGTCAATCAAGAGGTTGAAATTTATTATTCCTGCGAGCATGAAAGAAGAAGTTGATAATGCACTGGAATTTTACGAATAATTTTTTAAATTCAATTTTATTTTAATTTTCAAATTTAATTTATTAAATGGAATTCATTGAAATCTTTCTTGAACCTTACGGGCTGGGACCGTTCACGAAAATAATTGTTGCAGCAATCATAATCCTTGCATCGGTTATCGCGGCAAAAATCGTATTTTATCTTATTGAAAGATGGTTCACAAAACTTGCGTCAAGAACGAAAACGGAAATTGACGATAAAATTTTGGAAATATTAAGAAAGCCGCTTTATTATATAATTATTTTAATAGGCGTTCAACTCGCATTAGGATACCTGCTTGTGAGTTACACGCCTTACGGCGATTATGTTTCAATGTCTATAAAAATCGTTTTAGTTTTGGTTGCGGCTTATCTCATATCAAATATTATAACTATTATAATTAATGACTTCGGGAAAAAGATTTCGGAAAAAACAGAGTCAACGCTTGATGATGAAGCACTGCCGTTTATCGTGAAGTTAATTAACATAGCAATTTACCTGTTTGCAATATCAATAGTACTGGATACATTAAACATTAATATCACCCCGTTGATAGCAGGTCTTGGAATTATTGGTTTTGCCCTGGGCTTCGGTGCAAAGGATGTAGTTGCAAATATTTTAGCCGGTTTTTTCATCCTGCTTGACAGACCATTCATAAGGGGTGAGCGAATTGAAGTAAGCGGCAACTCGGGCGATGTTTTTGACATAGGGCTGAGGACAACAAAAATAAAGACGCCGACAAATGAAATCGTGATAATCCCGAATTCCGATATTGTTTCAAGTGCGGTTAGAAATTATGCTCTCCCTGAGATGAGAGTTAAACTGATCGCGGACTACGGTGTTGCTTACGGCAGCGATATTGAGAAGGTAAAGAAAATTATTCTTGATGTTGCAAAGGAGTCAAAGAGCGTGCTTGAAGACCCCGCGCCGGAAGTGTATTTTCTTGAGTTCGGCGATTCCTCACTTAATTTTAAACTGGTCTGCTGGATGCCGGACTTCAGGAGTTACGGCGTCAGAGATGAATTGAACACTAAAATCAGCGAGAGATTTGCAAAAGAAGGAATTGAAATCCCGTTTCCGACGAGAACTGTTTATCTTGAAAAGGAATAATAAAATTTTTAAACCGGGCTTTTTAGAGACAACTGACATCATTTGCTCGTTTTCTTGTTTAAAAATCTAAAATATTAAAAAATAGGCATCGGTTTTTCAAACCTCGTGATATTTTTTATTGCAAATCATTATACTTCATATTACAATAAAAAATGCTCTACATAATCGGTCTCGGTCTCTATGACGAAAAAGACATAACTCTCAGGGGCATGCAAGCCCTGAAAAATTGTAAAAAAATTTATGCGGAATTTTACACAAATTTATGGCACGGGAACATTGAGAATCTTGAAAAAATGAGTGGAAATAAAATTAAAATTTTAAACAGAACAGGAATTGAAGAAGCACCTGAAGAATTCTTAAATTTTGCAAAAACAGAGGATGCTGTACTTCTTATCCCCGGCGACCCGCTCGCTGCGACAACCCACATTGACCTTGTTTTGAGAGCGGAAAAACAGGGAATTCCTGTAAAAATTATTCATTCATCTTCAATATTTTCGGCAGTCGGCGAGACAGGAATGCAGATTTACAAGTTCGGGAAAACAACATCAATCGTTTTTCCCGAAAAAAATTATTTCCCCGAGTCGCCTTATGATGCACTTTGTAGTAATTTAAAAATGAATTTGCATACATTGTTTCTGCTTGATGTGAAATATGACGAGAGCAGGTACATGACCGTTAATAATGGAATTGAAATTCTGCTGCAAATTGAAAAAAAGCGGGCGGCAGGAATTTTTACAGAAAAAACATTATGTGTCGGCTGTGCGCGGCTCGGAGGAGAGGAAGAGATAAAATACGGGACAGCAAAAGAATTAATGAGACACGACTTTGGAGCGCCGCCGCAGGTTTTGATTGTTCCCGCTAAACTTCATTTCGTTGAGGAAGAGGCGCTTTTAAGATATAAAATTCAATAAATTTTTTATTTAATTTTTGAGTTAATAAATGTTTAAATTCTAAAGGCGCCCGCAGTCAATTTCGTATAACGGAATGGCAGATATGCAAAGTTGCCCGCATCTGATATTCTTGTTATGCAGGCAATTTTGAGGGAGCGATAGGTGGAATCGCATACCTGCTTATTATATAATGTATGGCGCAGGCGATAATTTCCGGTTTTTGTAATAGTTACTTTAATTTTTGTTTTAAAAAAGCAGTTATAATATCTGTAAATGTAAGCATCCCTATTATCTTTTTGTTTTCAAACACAACCATATTTCGTATATTTTTATCAAGCATTACACCCAGGGTATGAATAACATCTTTGTCAGGAGACACATATATTAATTCTTTAGACATAACATCCCCAACAAGTGTTTCATAAGGACTGCGACTCTCAGTGATTGTTTTTACTACATCATAAGTTGTGATTATTCCTGAAACTTTCTGATTTTTGCCTGAAACTACAAGCAGGGAATGAACTTCATTCTTGCGCATTTTTTCTGCTGCATTATAAATTGATGTATCCGGATTTATAATCAGGAGTTCTCCGATTTGAGTTTCATTCATTANATCCTTTGCTTTAAGATTTTTCATGTTAAATTTTTGATGTTTAATCATTATAATTTACGATATTAGATTAAACAACGAAAAAAATCAAAAAGCCTACTTCAAAAAGCCTACTTCCACGAATTGCAAATCAAATTAGAGATGTTCTCAATAACTTCATTTCTTGCCAGGGGAATTGGTTTTACTCCATTAATGGTTTTTACATTCGCATCTCCAAACGAGCCCTCATAAGCGTCTCTGACTTTATTCATAAAGTCATAATATTCCTTCTCCTTTTCCTTGTTCTTAAATATTGTTTTAGAATCAACAACACCTTCTTTAAGCACCCCGATTGGACCGCCTATTGTCCCTCCAATAGTTCCGGCAATCGTTCCTGCAATGGTTCCCTTAATCTTTTTTCCTTTCTTACCTTTACCTTTCTTCTTTTTATTCATTCTGATTTCAATTGCTCTTTTAATCAACCTGTCAAGTGAAACATCAACAGGCGTATCAAAATAAAGCACTAAATCCGGTTCAATTGTAAAATCATACCTGTTTTTAACCCATTCTTTATTAAGTCCAAGTGTTGTATCTCTTACAATACCTGTATAATAATACCTGTCACAGAGAACTATTTTACCAGTTCTTAGCGCAGGATTAATTTCATTTTCAATCCGGTATGCAAGATCAGCGGCATTTGCAAGGGAAAACGCCTCCGGAACAAGATCAACGCCTTTTGCCTGAAGATTCTCAAGGTAACTGCCAATGAGTTTTGATCCCCTCCACGAAGTTATAACAGCAGGGTAATTCTGCTTATCGCACCATTTTTTTACTTCATTTAATTGAGTTGTCTTTCCAGAACCGTCAACGCCCTCAAAGACGATTAGAAGTCCTCTTTTTTGAGTTTTTAATCCTTCATGAATACTTTTCGCGCATTCATCCACAATTTTAGTATCAATTTCCATTTTTAATTTTATCTTTTTGATTTGTTATTATTTTATATTTTATTTATTTTTATTTTACCTGTTAAAATGCCACCTTATACTTCTTTTTAAAGAATTCTTTAACCAATTCTCTTGTTTTTGGCGAAACCAATGGGATCGGACCCGTTCCGTCAATTCTTGTCAGGTTATTGCTTTTATCTGCTGCAATAGCCCTGTAGAGTTCTATCTGTTTCGTCTCAAACAATTTGAAGTTCTCCCGGCGGTCATCTCCAAGTCCCAGGTCGGTTCCTGATTCATAATACTTTGGTTTTGCACCTGCCCTCTGGAGTGCTATTTCCGGCGGAACATCAAAGTAGAATGCTAAATCAGGAGCAGGAGCATTCTTATATAATTCCTTAACCCATTCCGGGTTCATTCCTCTTGCAACATCCCTTACAAGGGGCGTGTAATAATACCTGTCACAAAGAACGATTTGTCCGATCTTTAACGCAGGAATAATTATCTTTTTCACCCTCTGGTAAAAGTCTGCCGCGTGCAGAAGACTGAACACATAGGGATTTATATATATGTCATTTCGCCACATCTTTTTGAATAATGGTTTTAATTCCCGTGATGATTTCCAGTCCGTGTATGCAATTGAAAATCCATTAGATTCAAGCCATTTGCCAACCAACTCCATTTGTGTGCTTTTTCCAGATCCATCAACACCTTCAACAATTATTAAGGCGCCCTCTCGTTTAAATTCTTCCATTTTTATTGATTTATTGTTTGTTTTATTTTTGTTTTTAAATTTTATTTTTGATTTATTATTCTTTTTAGTACCTTATTTAATAATTAAAAGAACATATATAAAAACCCAAAAAAGATTATGGGTGTTCTATGAATTAAGAACATAGATAGTTTATATACCTAAAATAATAATATTTATATTTTATGGACTATGTCATAAGGTAATTTAAAAATGAAAACTGAAAACTGAAAAATTAAACAAGTATGTCAAACATCAAACGAAACCGTAAAACGAAAATAATCTGCACCATCGGACCCGCATCAGATTCCGGGGAAATGGTGGAGAAGCTCGTGAATGAGGGAATGGACGGTGTGAGGATAAATTTCTCACACGGCATCCGGGAAGATCAGATCACAAAGATAGATCTGGTGAAGGAAGTCGGTGAAAAAATAGGGGTCAAGATTCCGATCATATTGGACACCCAGGGACCGGAAATACGACTTGGGAGAGTAGATGGTGTTGTGAGATTGGAAAACGACCAGGAAATCACACTTACAACACATGATGTCATCGGAACTAAACAGCAGTTGTCTATGAATTACCCGCACCTTACAAAGTACACTAAACCCGGGGATATGATTTATATAAAAGATGGTGTAATCGAGCTTGAGGTATTGGATATCGGGGTAGAAGAGATCATCTGCAAAATAATAAGCGGCGGAAGGATTTCAAGCAGAAAGAATGTTGCGATACCAAGTGCGGAAAAATCCGAGTACTTTGAACTAACTGAAAAAGATCAGGCAGATATAATAGCAGGTGTTGCTCACCGCGTAGATATAATTGCTCAGTCATTTGTTCGCAATGCAGAAGATATACGCGCTATGCGGGAATTATTAGGTGAATGCAATGACGGCAAAAAAATAAAAGTTTTCGCGAAAATCGAGACAAACGATGCAGTAAGAAATATTAAATCAATAATAAAGGCATCTGACGGGGTGATAGTCGCCCG
>JGI24422J19971_10001196_pt1 | contig 15646 bp, 6 predicted proteins | sample DeeMarSWOR152_54_FD_19971 | JGI IMG/M metagenome (IMG submission 19971) | reverse complement strand
GCGAATCACAGTGATAACCTTCGTGACTTTACCTTTCTCAACAACAGGTATTTTCCGCGTCTCTGTAATAAGCTCCCTCCCATCAATGATATTTTTATCTTCAGTGATCAGGAGCTTACCTGATTTGAACACCCGGTCGTACTCTTGAAAAACACTGTCTGAGAGAAAAGGATACACATCCATTAGGTTCTTTCCCTGCAGCTCTTGATCAAATCCCAGGGTCTTATTCCAATCCCTTATCCCCCGGTTACAGAGCAAGATGTTCAAATCATTATCCACCATGTGAATGGCATCGCCAAGAGAGTCAATGGTGCTCCGGTAGAGCAGCTCTGAATTGCGAAGGTCTTCCTCGTACTCATACCGCTCTGTGATATCCCGAACAATTACCTGAATACCGGTTTTTCTCCCGGTCTCCACTATAAAACCGCTATGGGCTTCTGCCCACCTGAGCACGCCATCCTTGCGGCGATACATGAACCTGACAGGAGAGGGTATCTTCCCCTTTAACATAGATGCAAAGAGCTTTAAAAATCTGGTGATATTCTTCGGGAGAACAGTGGGGATCTTTGTAAAATGCTTTCCCACTATCTCTTCCCGGGAAAATCCTGTGAGCCCTGAAAATGCGCTGTTTACCGATAGAACAGTGCCTTTGAGGTCCACTGTTGCAATCCCCTCAGGTGCCAGTTCAATCAGGTTTCTGTACCGCTCTTCAGATTCTCTCAACTTAGCTTCTGACAGCTTGAGCTCTGAGATGTCAGTGATTATTCCGAGTATTGCTTGCTCGCCCCCGAAATTGACCAGTTTTGTGGTGATGATTGTGTCAATTCTCTTTCCCTCTTTTGTAATGAGCGCATAATTGTAGGACGGAACCTCCTCACCTTGCATATGCCTTTTAAAGGCATTCATTACTTTATCCCTGAATTCCGGTGCAATGATGCTGGTAAAATCAAAATTCGAAGATAAGAACTCTTCTCGAGGATAGCCCATCATCTCTTCACATTTCTTATTAGCATAGACAACCTTTCCCTTATGGTTGATAAATATCATATTGGGCGAGTATTCTGCAAGATTTCTAAACTTCTCCTCTGACTCCTTTAAGAGCTCATCTGCTTTAATGTGCTCTGTGATATCCCTGATCGTGCCAACGATATACTCTTCACCAGTGACCTCGTCCCTGTAGATAGACTTCTTTGTGGCAATGGTGTAGAGCTTTCCCTGGATGGTTTGTTCCTCTACGTTCAAGTTTGTTTTTTTGGTTTCAAAAACCTCCATGTCTTTTGCCCAGTACACATCTGCCTGCTCTTTGGGAAACACATCGAAATCTGATTTTCCGATCAGCTTTTCTCTGCTTAGGTGCCAGAACCTGCAGACCGCGTCATTCAGGAAAACCCACCGGTGCGCTCTGTCCTTCACAAAGACAAGGTCATCCAGTGCATTCAAAACCTTCTCAAAAAACGCTTCTGAAGGCCCATGTGTTGAACGTTGATTCCTGTTCTCCAGTAAAGCCACTCTTTCTCGTAGCTGTGCAATCTCATCTATAAGCTGTTTTTTTGTTTTGTTCTCGTCTTTCATTTTCCACTCTTACTGATTAGGAATAAATCCAAAAGTGAATAAGATTTTCATATTTACTTCAAGTATAAAACAACACTTTGAGGGATTACAAATATATCTCACAATAGATCATAAGTTAGAAAAATTTATCCAATGAAAGGGCTACTCACCCATTAGATGGGAATTAAATAACAAACTCCTTCAAGGCTCGGATCATCTAGAGGGAATACCATTAACTCCCACCGATATCACCAACAGTGGAGGCACGTGTGACGAGATCATGGTCCGCCCGATGGGAAAATAATATTTTGTAAATCAAGCAATTTAAAATCACATATCGTTAGGCCGATTCACATATAGTTATTTTAATATTAATTTTAGATGGAGACTGTATCCTTAGGAGCATTACGGTGGAATTGGGCGCGGCTTATACAAAGGGTTTACGAGGTCGATCCCAAGTTTTTGCTAATGCCAAAACTACACATGACCTGCCCAAAATGCGGTCATTAGATGAAAGTAATTGCTGTCATTACTGACCCTGGCGGTTGTACACACCCGCTCGAGGTTAANAAAATACTTGAATGCCTGAAACGGTACCACGCTCCTCCCTTCGATAAGGTTGTAATAAAGGCCTCTTGATCCGGTTTCTATTACAGATATTTAATTTTGTGCTCTCTCCAGAAGGTGAGGTATGCCCATCCTTATGTTCATAAACACTATGAACATGTTCAGAAACACTCTCAAAACTTAACATTTTCTTTACTCTTGACAGAATGTCCTGTTCTGAGTAGCCTGTGTATAAGAAGATTGGTCTCTTTCGTCTGNAAAAGCATTTGAAAGTATTCCATGGTTAAATGAGGGACTTTTCATTTTCTTTATTCTTGACAGAATGTCCTGTTCTGAGTAGCCTGTGTATAAGAAGATTGGTCTCTCTCGTCTGCAAAAGCATTTGAAAGTATTCCATGGTTAAATGAGGGACTTTTCGGAGCCTATTTTTGTGTATATTGGCGAATCTCGAATTATAAAAAGTCCTATCAATATGCTTAACAAGTATCGTACCTCAGACAGAAATGAGTTCATCCAGCTTCATCGCAGGCTTATTGAAGCAATTCGACGAAAAGATGTCTCCCTGGTCAAAAAGTGACTCCTCAAGCACTTCAATGATGTTATTGCCTGGAGCAATGGGCATAGTGACAGAAAGATCTGAAGAAGAAAGGAGGTGGTAAAGGGCAATAAAATTATTCGGTGAAGAATTGAAAAAAAATAAAGGAGGTTTAATATGAAACGTATATTTTTAATCTTTATTGTACTAGTACTGGGAACCGGCATGCTCTATGCTGCTGAAGCACCAGAAGAGATGACCATCAAGCTCGGGCATATTCGCGCAACCGACCACCCTACAAATAAGGGCGCTTTGAAGTTCGCAGAGCTTGTGGAAGAGCGAACAAACGGGCGTATTGAGGTGAATGTTTTCCCGAACAGCCAGCTAGGAGGTATTCAGGAGATGTTCGCACAGATACAGACTGGAGACCTTGAGATGGTCTACGGAGGCATCAACACTTTAGGATTCATCGATGGAGGTGATGCCTTTGAAATCACCGCAATTCCCTTCTTATATCGCGATTACGAGCACATGCGCTCCGCTCTTCTGGCCGATTTCTTCAAGCCGGTTTTCGAAGATGCCGAGCGTAAGACTGGAATAAAGGTGATGAATATCACCGGTGACACGGCGCCGCGGGGACTGACCTCTAACCGGGTGATCAGAAAACCGGCGGATTTCAAGGGATTGAAGATTCGAACCGCCGCCAGCGAAGTAGTGCTTCGGGTGATGAAGAATCTCGGCGCTCTTCCACAGCAGATTCCCTTTGCCGACCTCTATCTTGCACTGAAAACAGGGGTAGTAGATGCACAAGAGAACGGGGCCATTGTGGTATCTACTAATAGCCTCTACGAGGTGCAAGACTACTATATGAAGACAGATTACATCCGCGATATCGAAACCTTCTATGTGAATCCGGAATTCTGGAATAATCTGTCCAAGGAGGATCAAGAGATATTTATGGAAGCAAGTGAAGAGGCCGGCGATCTGGTAACCGAGCTGACGCAAAAGCAGCTTGAAGAGGCTTATGAATTACTGGATAAGGAAATGACGGTAATTCGGCCCCCCGAGCTGGATCTCGAGGCAATCCGCAAAGTCCTGGAAGGTACCTTTGAGGATTGGGAGGGCGTCAAGTGGCCAAAAGGACTGTTAGAAAAGATTCGTCGCATGTAATCTATTAGTTGGCGGGTACAGTGTGGGCTGTACCCGCTCATTTTAAAACCAAAAATAGGCGTGATCAGGTCGATGATCGTTATACTATTTGGATGTCTTTTTTTACTTATCGGTTTAGGCTTCAGCATCTGGACAGCCATGGGAATCAGTGGCGTCATGTATCTTCTCATTAGGGGAGATGTGTCTTTGCGAATTGTTGCCTCCCAGATGATAGGCGGGGTTGATTCAACCACCCTTGTGGCCATCCCGTTTTTCATCTTAGTTGGACATCTGATGAGTAGCTCGGGAATTACCAAGAGACTGGCCGACTTTGCAGACTTTTTTGTGGGCCGATTTCGTGCTGGAATGGCCTATGTGTCTATTGTGGTTAGTGTGATCATGGCAGGGGTTTCCGGATCAGCTGTGGCAGACGCCAGTTCGGTTTCAGCGGTCCTTCACCCGCTCATGCGTGAGCGGGGCTATGAAGATACCTTCTCCGCCTCCATCAACTCAAGCTCAGCCGTTATCGGCCCGATCATTCCTCCGAGCATTCCCATGATCATCATCGGAGTGATCAGCGGAATTTCCATCGGTAAACTTTTTCTAGGTGGAGTGATTCCCGGCCTGCTAATGGCCCTATTTTTGTGGATTGTTTCCACGGTGGAGGGCCAGAGGAAAAATTATCCGATTGTGAAAACAGAAACCACTCTGAAGCATTTCATTGCAGTTTTCAAAGACACATTCCTTGCCATTCTCGCCCCGGCTTTTATCATTGCCGGTGTGGTGCTGGGTTTTGTGACACTTGTGGAAATCGCTGCATTAGCCATTGTCTATATTCTTTTTATTTCCCTGGTTGTATATCGGAGCATCTCACTCAAAAGTCTATTAGATGTTTTTATTAAGACAGCGGTTTTCTCCTCATCTATCATGATTATTTTTGCCGTTGTTGGGCTTTACCGGTATATTGTCGCCTCAGAACAGTTGGGACAGCAGCTCTTTAGGCTAGTGGAATCTCTGAATATGGGGAAGAATCTATTCCTTCTGTTCACCACAATATTCTTTCTGCTTATGGGCTGTATTCTCGATGCTGTTCCCGTGATGCTCATCTTTTTCCCTGTACTGCTTCCCATCGCCACAAACTTAGGCGTCAATCCCACCCATTTCGGAGTTATCGTTGTGCTCAATCTGATGATCGGGCTTCTCACACCGCCGATAGGAGCGATTCTTTTTATTCAGTCTAAAATCGCCAATCTGCCCTTTAATACCCTGGTGCGCGCGATTTGGCCCTATACTCTGGCGCTAATTGGAGTTCTTCTTTTGATTACTTATGTGCCGACTCTGGTGCTTTTGATTCCTAACCTGGTATTTTAAATGGGGTGTAAAGTATGAACCAGTTGGCTAAAAAACTGACCTGGGTTCTTGAACGACTGGCGGGTGCCACCTTTTGCGGGCTGTTTCTGGTGACCGTCTTCAATATAACCCTCCGGAACCTGGGAGGAGTAACCTGGCTGTGGATACCTGGAATGTCCCGACTGCTCTTTATCTGGACTGTCTTTCTCGGTACGGCGGTCTTATATGAGCGGGATGATCATCTGATCATGGACTTCTTTGTAAACAAGATGGGAGTTCCAAAAAGGACCAAACTCGACCTTATTATCAACAGCATATTTCTGGTATTTTTAGTGCTGCTAATCATCTACGGCTTAATGGTTGTACGGGTACGAATGAACATCTCCTTTGAAACTTGGAACTTTCCCACCGCATATGCCTTTCTAGCGGCGCCGGTTTCAGGGATCCTTATGGTATTCTTCTGTATTAATAAGCTTCGAAAGCTTCTTAAAAGGAGACGAGATGAATAGAGAGTTTGAACAGTATAAAAACATCCTAACGGAGATCTTCGAGAAAATTGCAGGTGAATACAAAGTGATTAAGGAGGCCGCCCTAGTAATGGCTCACTCCATAGCAGAGGACGGGATTATCCACGTGATCGGTCCCGGCGGTCACTCCAATATGGCCGCTGAAGAAGTACTGTGGCGGGCGGGGGGACTTGCTCCGATCAATGCCATTCTCGATGCCGGGACCAACCTCATACACGGTGCCAAACGGTCTAATTACATCGAGCGCACTCCCGGCTACGCACAGAAGGTTCTCGATGCTTACCGTGTCGGTCTCAAACCTGGAGAAGTAATCGTTATCGTAAATGCCTACGGAATAAACGCCATGTGTATCGATACGGTGCATGAGGCAAAAAAAAGGGAGATGATCACTATCGGCATCACTTCCAGAAAGTTTGCCGATAACCTCCCCCAGAATCACCCCTCTCGGCATCCCTCCGGGAAAAACTTGTATCAAGAGGTCGACTATTTTATCAACTGCCATCTGCCCTACGGTGATGCGGTTATTAAGATTGAAGGCTGCAAACAGAAGACCGGTCCTACATCGACGATGTGTAACGTTTTCGCAATAAACCTTTTGATGATCGAAACAGTGAAGCAGCTTGTGGCTCTGGGAGTGGAGCCTCCGGTGTGGATGAGCGCCAACCTGCCCGGCGGCGACGATGCCAACCGGGCAAAGGAGGGAAAATATATTCCGCGGATTAAGCATCTGGGCTAGACCGAAGAATCGATGTTGATGGATACTTTTAACACAGGGAAAGTAACCGTGCTTATTGCTTGTAATAAAGGTGAGATTAGTCGGAAGGCGGCTCAGTTTGTTGCCGCTTAGATAAAATCCAAGGCTCAGGCCGGAAGCAAGAGAGGAAAAGAGGTCTATTTAGGTATGTAGAATCGAACCTAGGGGCAGTTCGAGCAATTTTATCCAAATTCCTGAGGATCTTTTTCACCTTCTCAGGCATAATTTTAAATTATAGCTTAGATGCTTTGTTAGTTAAATTACCTTGGAGAGGAGGTCAGAAATATACCTAGCTGATGAAGCGGTAATCCCAAGACCATATGGCTTGTTGAGGACAAACCTCTCTATTTGGAGATAATACAATGTTTCCTTTATTAAAAACAGGTAGAGTAATCAATAAAAAGGGAGGCAGAATTTATCTGGCTAAAAGAGAAAAAGGAAAAACTATTAAGAAATTTTATAAACAAGGCATAAAGATAAATATCTACGATAAATTACCCTGTTTCGCTTATTCTCAAATTACTGGGAGCGGTGAAAAGCTTGATAAAACGATAAGCTTCAACGGAGAGATTCTGGAAAGCCTGGAGCAATCAGCCCCTATAGCAAAAGAATTGTTCATTAATCTCGCATTCAATTATGAAAAACAGATTCTCGCGGGTTTATCTGAGGAAGAAGCTTTTGAGAAACTCTTTGATTTCTTTTCTTTCCTTTCAGATAGAGAAAAAGAAGTTATCATTGATGCTCTAAATAGCCCGGAAATAGATCCTGGTAATACTTTTAGGAGCTTTCTAGAAGCATATCCCGTTTCTCAAGCTAATGAAAAAGCCAGGCTGATCGCTCTTTTAAAAGCAAGAATGTTAATAGATATACCCTATGACCGACAGTGGGCCTATGAGGTTGAAAAAAAATTTGAAAGCGACTTGCCTTCTCTTCGTTTAGAAACTTTGAACGTTCTCTCAAATACATATGATTACTCTGTAGATCTTCAGAATGCCAAGAGGGTTTTTAAGCATTGCTTGGAAAATAATAAGCGATTGGTTGTATGCCGGTTTGGACGCGCTTTTTATACCGATGCTTTGCTGATTGCTGATTCAAAAGGCATAAAGACCCATGAAATTCGAAGAGAGATATTATCTTTAAATAAAGAGTTCAAAAAACTTTCTCGTTTGGAGGGAGCTCTAAAGATTGGACCTGAAATGCAAATAGTTATGAATCTGGCAACAGGGGATTGGTTTTCCCTGGCAAGCATTAAGGGCGCTCTTGAGAAGCTAAAGGACAATTTGAGGAATCTTGAGGTCAGCTACATCAAGGAGTTTGATAACTCCTATGAGATAACACGGATAAGGGAAGTTCGCTCTATAATTGACGGATTTAGAAACTCCATTCACAAATTAGAAAAAAGAATTCAGGAAGCGAATACATTTGAGCCGGCCTTTGTGTCTTTTATTTCCCGCATACATGAACTAGACGCAATCAATATTGTAAGGGTAAACGAGCTATTAGATCCTTTTTTTGGGGGAAACCCCAAAATGGAATCCTTAATTACTGCTACAGGCCATAATATCACAATATCCCCTAACGCCAGTGCTTGGCTCCCCTATGCCAGTGATTGGGTAGAAGCATTGCCTGCCTATGCTCATTATATGATTATACCACACAATGATGGATACAAGGTAGTTGCGGTTACTGAAAGGGAAATTCTGGAAATCATCTACAAGATATCTGCAGATGACTGGGCAAAGAATATTGAGGATGTGATTAATAGAGAAAATGTCAGTATAGCAAGAAGTTTGGTCGCCAGGCGCTATGGATGTAAACATGAAAAAGAAGAAAGTATCATCAAGTTTATTCGTAAAAATGCAAAAGAACTTGAAGTGGGTCAGGTTGCACTCCTGATTGAAGAAATAGCAAAAAACAATTACAAGAAAGTTGCATCCTTGCAAGAAAAAGGAAACACAAGAGAGAAAGCTCTTCTCAGACTTTCCAGTTCTATGAAATGGACTCCAAAAGAGCTAAAAAATAACTCCAAAGCTCAATTCTATGCTTCTTTGGCTTTAGAGAAAAAAAGGCCTCTGCCCAATGTAAATGTGCTTACCACATTGGGGCCAACAGAAACCGAAACCAACATTGCCAATTGGCTTGAAGAAGCAATGACATTATACCTGATAGAACGTGAACACAACCTTAAGGATGAAGTGCAGAAAAAAATAGAAGGCTACCGTTATTCAATAGGAGAAATGGCATTACAGGTCGTTATGGAAGAGGAGATGGAAGGTGAGCTCTTAAGAATCATAGGAGAGCAAGGGTTAAAAGGCAGACATCAGGACAGGAAAAGGGTAGCACTTATCCTTTGCTCCCTGTATCCAGAAATTGCCTATAAGACAAATAAGAAAATCGCTAAAAGATTCCGTGTGCAGGGCAGATTTTCTCATTGTATGCGGGATTACATTGGCCCGATTGCTAGATTTACAGCTCGCAGAGAGGTGATTAAGGAAAAGGGCCTCGCAAAACTAATAGACGATGGACGATATCGGTATGCTTCTTCTGGTCCGTACAAACGATATAATCTGGCATACACGCCAAGCCGTGTTGATCTGGGACCGGAAATTATTGAATCTGTACAAAATGTTCCAAAATGGGTAGGAGGGGATGGACATGTAGCAGCAAAAGGGGCACAATCTCTGTATTCCCTGTTTAATTTGGCTGGCGTTACTGCTGTCAATCGTCCAATGGTTGCTGAGTTTCTGAAAGTAGGAGAAAATTTCTTTTCCCGTGGTGGCGTGTATTATCTTTCCCTGACTGCTGGAGCCAATATCGACACATTGGGCATAAGTGATTTTGAATTTTTTCGTGGAGAATGGAACAAACGGGGAGACAGAATGGTTTTGCCTACAGGTGAGACATACGGTGGATTCTGTGTGCCAAAAGAATTCTCTCTGCTTTTCGCTATTATTACACGTGCCTTAAGCGAAAAAACAACCAAAGAAATTTTCGATATCTTTGGGATCCCTCAGGATGAGTCCATAAGAGAAAAACTTGTAGAAGATTTGCTGCACCTTATAAAACTACGTCGCCAGATCTCCTATCTGCTTGAATGGGAAGAAAAGGCAAAAGCCTTCTTAGCTTTGAATTATAATGAATACATGCCGCGTCTGCCGCAGCTGGCACTGGCCTTAAATAAAGCAGGTGTTCTTTATGAGGATAAGGAAACACATAACAATTATCTGATTACTAACTGGAAGAATAAAAAGGCTCTGGGTATGGAGGAAATAAATAGGAGCGGCGTATTTGATAAAGTACGTTTGATTAATGTTCTGGTAAAAGAATCTCAGGATAAAAATCCAGATATATCCATGGAGAATCTAATTGGTGTGATTGGCGTAGGATATAAGGAAGATGTTACTGATGTACGATTTTCTGCAGGAGCAAGGAAGCTCGAAGTCTTTGCAGGATTGTTTTCGCATCTGTTAGAGGACATCGACCCTGAGGGAAGGGAAATCTATGGGCGTATTCTTTCTTCCTATCCTTCGCCTTTAGATATCCGTTTAGTTGGCATGTGCACTCCAAAGGATATGTTCGGGCATGTGCCAATGGATTTTTCTTCTTTGGCAAATGAAGCCAAAGAAGCCTTTTTGCAGACAGGATATTCAGAAGAATGGATTGAACAGAATGCAATTGAACATGGGCTCGATTTGGAGAATTGGCAATGGAAGAGCCGAGAGGATCAAAAGTGTCTCACCAATCATAATGTTGCATTTCTTGTATATGGAAATAATCTTGCCCAGATTTCTGAAGCAGTCATGAGAAGATTTTTGAAATATGGGTTAATAGAAGAAATCCTTAAAGCCAACGCTTTTAGTTTTGGCGGGGATATCGCACATTGGAAAGGCCTGAATGAAAAAAACAAAAAAAGATTGATAAAAGAAATTGGTGCTATGAAACATATTTTCGTAACCGAAGCCCGTGGAATCTATTCAAAAGAACGTTACGAGGCAGCACTTACAGGAGCTGATTTTGTTGATTTGGGAATTCCAGATAAAGAACTGTTGAATCTAATAGATAATCTTCCCAAGTTGGTGTATTTAATGAAAAATGGCAGAAATAAACCTCTGTACTTTGCCGATGGTACTTCAGGTGGGCGAAGGTTTACATTTTCTTTTCGTTATCCAACAGCTAAGGAAAAGGTTAAGGAACTTTTTGCTCTTGAAGAAAAATCCTATTATGGCTGTATGGGCATTGGAAGAGAAGAAATTGATGAGTGGAAAGAAGAAATGGTTAGGGAACGTGAAGATGCCCGAGACCTTTTAGCTCTCATTCTGGAGCGAAGATTAAAAGAGGCAAATGAACTATTCGAAAACATACTCCAAAATCTACGAGATAGAGAAAAAGATGAAGAATATATTCAGCAGGAGATCAGTGCCAGACAATTTGGTGTATGGAAGCCATATTACCGTTATGCTTCTAAACGAGTAAGTGATATGATCAGGGGCATATCCCTGAAAGAGCTTGATTTTGGTTCATTCCTGATAATTGGCGGAAGATGGCTTTTTAACGGAAAAATAAGCAGAGAAGAGCTTGAACAGATCCAGGAAGATTATTCTTTTACTTTAAAGCAAAAGACTTACAAAAAAGAGATGTATGAAATTATGGGTCATTGCTTCAAACAAAAGTATTTTCATAAAGAAGAACAATACAGAGAAGTATCTACTGGTGTAAGCGGTTCTTTGAAAGCAGTAGAAGAGCCGGCTTTGCGACTACAAACGCGGGAAATCAGAAGACAACAGCTTGAGTTGGCATTGCGACTAAACAAAAGGCGAAGGGCCTTTCAGAAAGAAATTGCTAAATCCAGTAAGGGAATAGAACGAGACTATGCAGATGCCATTTGTCAAATTTCTCCTGAAAGACTTTCCGAAGAAAAGTTTGGTGCATTTCTCGCTCTAACAAAAAAGGTTTGGCATGAAATCGTAAAGAATTTCGTAAAGGATGACGGTTTCAAGAAAAAATGCGAACAGGAATTGGATAGCACATTCAGAGGAGGGAATCTTCTTGATGCAGAATACAATTCCATAGCAAGAAAAGGCGCGAGAGTCTTTGAGATGACCACTCATTCTGAAGTGCATATGAAAGAGATTGCAAAAGCATTAGAACTACTCGATATCGCTTATCTAATAGAAAAAATTATATATATAGAAGATAGTATAGTAATATGGAAAGCTATTGCCAAGTTCTTTGATAGTACATTGAACAACCATATTTTCGACTATATCCCGTACCATTATCATTCAGAACGGACCCATGCTTTCAAAGACTGGCCAAGAGAAAAACTACTCCAATTTGCTGTAGAAAATCATACATTTCTGCATCAATTAATTCTTAGTCTGTTGAAAGATAAATCCAACCTGTCAGACAAATCCGACGATTANAAGGATTCACTTCTGGGAAAATTCGATNCGAAAAANAGGCNGCTGTCTCCTNCAATNGGTGTAAATGTGGACACTGAACTAGAGCAGAAGTGGTTTTCATATGCACGATTACGTGATTTNTCCACTCTAATCTTCGATGGATACCCGTTGCCGGAGATCAAAAAGGATTTGCAAATTGAGGGCGNTGTCAATATTGGAATTGTGTATCCTATTGGCAATACAACGGTCAGTGTTGCTCTTGAACAAGGCCCTAAATTCTCTGCTAAAGGAATCAATATTTTTCTGGTTCCTTTTCCAAGTATTGTTGAAAAGGAAGGCGAGAAGCTGTTACTTGCAAAAGAAATATTCTTTAGAGACGCACATGGAACATGGATTCTGGCTAGGTTAAAGAGGAGCTTGATCGTACATGCCGTATGGTTCCATTTCACCCATTTCCTGCGTCCTCAGATTGAAAAGGTAGGCGCTCCTCTGATCCAGCCTCTGCTCTGGGAAGCAGCCACCTATCTAAAGTGCGACATGCCAGACATGCTCAAAGGAAGCGGTATATCATCTCCTGATCAGCGTAACTGGTACCAAAAACAGTCCGAAAAGATATCTCCCAAAAAAGCAAAAGAAGAGATTGAGAAAATGATCTATGGCATGGCATCCAGACACAAGGTGCTGATTGTAAAAGCGGAGAAAGAATCAGGTGGAAGGAGATCAAAAATTTTACCTGTCATGGATAAAAATGAAAACTATCTTTTGAAGAACATTAAAGCCTTGACTGATCTGACCTATGATATTTCCAGAACGGATAACACAGTAATCCAGGAATTTATCACATCAAAGGTAAGACAGCTCTATTCGGAACAGTTCCTTGAGCTGCTGAAGGAGAGATTCATTACTGAATTGGGAATCGGTATTCAAGACGATACTCCACTTTTTTCCTATTTTCGTCTGATCCTTATCAAGAATCCAAATAATGAGTACACTATCACACATCGCATTACTGTGGTAAGTACGGCTGGAATTGCCAATGTAGGTCAGGGCGGAAGATTATTCGAATATCGTGATGAAAAGATTAATTCTAAATATCGTGAGGATTTAAAAGAAGAACTGGAACGAGCGGCTCTTTCATCCCTAAAGTCACAGGAAAAATTCATCTATGCGAATCGTAAAAGAATCTTGCATAGCTATTTGGAAGTTCACAATAAATTTACCTTTGATAAAGAAATTTTGGAGCCACATTCAAATATTCTTGGCCAAGCTGATCACGAGATTCTTTTTGAAATGGGCGATTATATTTGTGTATTCTTAGTTGACGATCAAGACTACCTTGTGAAGGTTTATGACCATGAAAAAGAAAGATTTATTCCACTTCATAAGAATGGGCGGCCAAATCCTAAATTGAAGGTTTATGATGAAAAGAGCAGATTGCAATCACTGCCTGTAAAATTGTATGAAGGCAACAATAAGAAAAAGTTATTCTGGCAGTACGAAAATGACAAGAAAAAACCTGTGAAATCACTTACAGTCGTTAAGATTGAGACCAACCCAGGTGCCGGACTATGGCGACCGCATAATGATCGTTTGAAACTCGTCGGTCGTGATGGTGAAGGAGTGTATCAGATCTATAGAGTTCTCGGAGAATGGGGAAAGTTATACAAAGAAAAAATTACGTAATTATTTTTAATGCTTCTTCTCAAACATTTGAGGATATGCTTCTTTATTTTGACTGTGACATAAGGGAAATTCGTCTTAAAGAACCATCCTTACCTGTCGCTTTTGAAAATGTCATTGGCGTACATGAAAATTCTTTGCGTCAAGATTTATCATTTACCCAGTATTTTTGCATTCAAAATGAAAAGATGTGTTTTTTCTATTCAGAAAAGCCGCTTTTCCCGTCAATTGTACATTTTTTACATTTTAAAAAAACAGACGAGATAGAAACTCACCGTAAGCTTTCTGGTAAATTTAGTGAGTTCAAAACACGAATGGTGAATCCTTACAATTCAGGGACCTCTAATTGCGATAGCAAGTTTCGAATGTACGAAGTATTTAAGGAATTTGGGATCTCTACCCCCGATTCAAGATTAATTTCTAGATTCAACAAAAGGAAAATGGATTCTTTTATGGAGATTGCAAGAGACTTTTCTGAAGCCGGACTGTATGTTCAACCCGATAGGGGAACAGAAGGAGAAGGCTGTTTTTTCCTGGAAAGTAATGATTATGGAAAGGCGGCTCCATTTATAAATCAAGAGGGTGTAGATATAGTTGTTAGAAAAAAAGCAGGGAACACCTTATATAAAGGAGATAGTTTTGTTCTAAGGATTAACGTTTGTTTTGATAGAGAAATGTTTTATGCAGATTCAGGGTACTGTATGGTCGGCGGAAAAGTAGTAAGCCCAAGCATTGGAGCAAGAAAAGTAAACATAAATGAGGTTTTGAATTATCTGGCCGTTAGGGATGAAGACATCAGTAGAATCAAGGAAACATGCTGCAATGCGACAAGAGCTGTTTTTAAAGATACGGAATCGTCATTGCTTATAGGTGTGGATGTGGTTTTGGATAAACAAGACGGATATTTCCCCTATATTATTGATATGAATCCGCGTCCTGTAATCGTAGGGTCAAGAATCATTGGCACAAACCAAATCGGCCTTGGAGGGCATTTTTGGCGAGGAGTATGCTATTAATCATTAAACATTTTACTCCATTGAGGCCGAAGGCCTCAATTTGAGCGGAAGCGACGTGAGGCCGAAGGCCGTAATGGATAATTAAGGATAATATAAATGGGAACAAAACACACAATTTCAGAATGGCACAATATATTCGCCAATTTTCGGACCAGCGGTATTCTGGATTGGCTTAAGAGAAATTATGGGGATGATGATGCAAGGATTTTAGATAGAGCAGGCAATTTTAAGAAACTGTTGGCTGAAGCTAATAAAGATGCCACATTTGATCCATCTGTAAAAGTGATTATTGGCCGTACACCATGCAGGGTCAGGGTATTTAGCGGACATACCGACTTTAAAGGCTGCGGTGGATACTTGGTCAACTTGGCTGCCAATTTGGAGATGATGTATGTGGGTCAGAAAAGGGGAGATAGAAAAGTTGTTTTAAGAAACATGAGTCCTGAATTTAAATCGTATGAGTTCTCTTTGGATGAATGGGATACCAAACCTGCTGATGAAATAGCAACGGCTGAAGATTGGGATAGATGGTGTGTAAAGGTAGAAAAAAGAAAGAAACAGGAGTTTATGGAATTGCTCAAAAAGCAAAAAGGAAAATCTGTCCCTGATGACGAGTTAAATGGGGAATGGACAAAATTGGTGGAAAAGAACTGGCAGGAATTTGTAAAGGGAATTGTTGCTTTTATACAAACAGATTTAGGTAATCCTGGTGGTACAGTCAGGAAAAGATTTAATGGTTTTAACGCCTTATTCTGGAGCGAGATACCTATGGGGTGGGGTCTATCTTCTTCTTCTGCTCTTGTTATGAGTGTAGCTCAAATATTGAATGAAATCTTTAATTTAGATTTTACAGATAGTGAAATGATCAACCTGGGGTTATGTGAACATTATAATGGTACCAAGGGCGGAATGAATGACCATGCATCTATAATAAAAGGGATTTCAGGCAAAATTCTTTTGATGCGTTCCTACCCAGAAGAGATTGTCGAATCTGCAAAATTTCCGGAGGGTGTGAGCCTCTTTCTAGTGGGATCTGGGGTAAAAAGATCACAGGCGCCTGAAATGTCGGATAAGTTTAAACGCGAGGGGATAAAAGACTCGGCAGTGATTTTTGC